>Ga0325405_1003279_pt1 | contig 16658 bp, 16 predicted proteins | sample PopdelMetagenome_21_FD_205663 | JGI IMG/M metagenome (GOLD analysis project Ga0325405, IMG submission 205663) | Populus deltoides microbial communities from Bellville, Georgia, United States - Xylem-Control-R2 | ecosystem: Host-associated > Plants > Phyllosphere > Stem > Wood/Secondary xylem...
ATAGCTGGGGTTCTATAACTCCATATTAAGCAAAACCAATTTTTCTTAGTTAGCTAACATCCAAAACTACAATTACTACGAAGAAACTTGATCCTAATTCTCTCATCCTCCTACTCGAATTCTCTTCAAAAGTCAAGAGATGAATCTGTCTAGATTCATCAACCTTTCCATTTACACATAACATCCACAATTTAACTTTTTCTTTTTTTATCTCAACCTCTGGCCATATCACATATCATTTAAGAGTGTAAAAAAAAAATCTGTATAAGAGCCAATTTATCTTATTTATTTCAATCTTCCTTCTTAACATCAAAATAAAACATTCTTATCGATTTTACAAACTTTCCAAATAATATTCGTCTAAATACAATCCTTGACAACAGTTTCTATCAACCATTAATAACAAACGAATAATATTCCAAACAATCTATACTGTCAAGTTATAATGCATTATTATGAGTATAACATATCCAAATATTAACTTCATCAAGTGGTGAAATTTCCAGAAATATGGGTTTAACGAAACTGACCTCAAACTTGCAGACCTACTTTGTGAGATACCGGCCAGATTGGGTTTATGATGAAGTCTCTAATGAGAAGGCTATAGAAATTGAAGATGGTGGCACGGAAGAAGAAAAAAAGATAGCTAAGAATATGATTGTTGTAGGGTTGTGGTGTATACAAATGAATCCTCTGAATCGGCCAGCAATGAACGAACTTATGGAGATGCTTGAAGGAGACATGGAAAGTCTGCAACTACCTCTGAGACCTGTTCTAAAACCAGATGAGAAGCCAATGAACACTGGTGGAGAGTCATCTTCCATGTCTAATTATTCTTCAAAATCAGTCAGTTTGGTTGAAAATGCATATAATTAAGTGATCTTGTATGAAATACTCTGCTCATGTCCAGGGGAAGGCTTGTCCCGTGAATGATACTAGTTCTTTGAAAGTTAATTGTATTATAATAAACTGTATTCAGGCACCTTATTTCTTGGTTGTGTAACTACCTAAGAGAGTCCTAGTTGGCTTGAACTGATCCGTGTTCTTATCAGATGAAATTTTTACATCAAATTTGCATCTGATGGATATTCTTCTTGATTCGTTTTACTGTGATTTCAAAAAAGGTAGGCTTCAATCCTAGTTTTATATAAAATGTCCGATCTCTCAAAAATTTGATTATGGACATTTGCATAGCCAACGTCAGAATCTTGAGTCCATGACCTGTAACATAGGAACAATGCCAAAAAGACACTCCACTTACGCTAAGTTTTAGAACGATCATATCAAAAGTACAAGTTATTTAAAAAAATACACATTATTTTATAATCTTTAGAAATATTATTTAATTCAAAATTAATGAAATCAAATGATATATATAAACAAACTAAGCATATTATCATAATGTAGTAGAGTATATGTTAGATATCAGATAACACCCGAAGATGACTAGATAACATCCAAAGGTGACCAGATGAAACTCGAAGGTGATTACTGTAGAAGGATCAGTCGCTACAGGTTGATATCTCTCTTACCACCTAGATATACAAAATACTATATGCATATAGGCTAACTACTATTTATTAGTATGAAGTTACTGACAAATCTTATATCAAGGCACAATAAATATTTGTAGAATCATCAAAGAAATATATATCATATCGAATAGAATTTAGTTCAACAGAATGCGAAAACAAATTCAATAATAAATTAGTACTCGGAAAATAAAGCAACATATATAAATATCCAAGAGATTAACTATTCGTACTCATCATATAATCAAAATACATTTTTATTTTTATTATATGCATATTAAAGATTATCTCACTCACTTTAAAAATATAGAAATAAAATGAATATCAGATGAAAGACCAGGAAATCTTATTAAGAATCGTTAGGAAAACATACAATAAATATACAAAATATATACTAAAAAAACAACCCAAAACAACACAAATAAAAGATTTTGATGCATAAAATAAAATCATGTTTAGTCTCCTGAGTTTAGGGACTAAAACAACAATTTTCCAAAATAGGAACCAAAATGTAATTTTACCAAAATTGGAGGATCAAATTGTAAATACATAGCTATACTGAAATTTCACACATAAACCATCCTCAATTCTGTCCAGAACAAACCAGGGAGAGAACTGTAATTTTTTAAAGTTCAGGGACTAAAATGTAAATTCCTAAAATTGAGGGATCAAATTGAAAATATTTCAAATCAATTATCAAACTGAGATTCATCATCCTTAACCTCATAATAACACTGCACAGAATCTCAAAATACATTTAATGGTCAAATTATAATTTTATTTCAAAATTTAGGGACTAAACTATAATTTTCATAGACCAAGGACCAAAATAAAATTTTATCATCTTCAACCTCAAGACCATTATGTCCTGATTTTCCAGCAAATTTGAAATGAATTTCTTAACTCATAAAAAACAATTTAAACAAATTAACTCACAAATTCTTATTTCCAACAACACATTCAAAATCAATCACTTAAGCTTAAATTTATAATAATCATGAATCAACCTTAAACTTCAAATCCTTATAAACCCTAATCGAAAGTAACATGAGAGGGAACCACTTACTTGCTACTTCCATATTTTTTGGACTAAAAAACTCAAGATCAAAAACTAAAATTCTTAGTTTAATGAGGGGGTCATGACGGCCACAATAATTAAAAGAGAGGAAAACAATTCTCTTGCAACTTTTCCTTATATACCTAGGTTAACTTAGATTGGGTTTGGGTTGACTTGATCTTAAATTTGGGTAAAAAATTTAGGTCTTACAATAGTTCCCCTGTTTAACAAAATTCATCCTCGAATTTAAACTTTAAGAACCAAAGTCTTACCATCATGTTCAAACAACTATGGATACTTGTTGAGCATTTCCTCCTCAAGTTCCCATGTCGCTTCTTCACATGGGTGTCCCCTTCACATAACCTTAGCCGATGTGATTTCCTTCTATCAAATTTTTCTAACTTGTTGATCCACTATTCTATTGGTTGAACTTTATATGACATATCTTCCCTCAACTCAACCAATTGAAATTCCAGCACATGAGATGAATCAAACAAATACTTAACATCGAAACATGGAACACTAGATGTATGGGGGATAGATTAAGTGGCATGGTAAGCTGTTATGCAATTAAACTTACTTTTTTCAAGGTCTCAAAGGTCCTATAAGCCTGGGACTTAACTTTCCTTTCTTTCCAAATCTAAATATTCTTGTAGTTAAGGGAGATTTTTAAGAACATATTGTCACCCACTAGAAATTATAGTAATGAGAACAGAGCTCTTTTTTTGTTTTAAAAAAACACGCCTAATTTTGATAGGGTTCAACTCTTCTATTTTGATTCAGTCTGCAGGAAACTCAAAAGTTATGGCCAGTTCTTTTAATGTGATTTACACTCTTGAAAATAGTGGAATATATGAAATTTATGTGTTCTGTGGAAATGTTTTGTTGAATGGTGGTCATTCATTCAGAAAGGAAGTGAGAGCAGGTATTGTCAGTAATTTAACCTTTGATTTGGACCGATTTCCTAAATTTTTGGGTTATTATGGTCTAATAACTTATATCATAGATTTGACAAGTTAGTTTGGGTTAGATTTGACAAGTTAGTTTGGGTTAACTTATTTTTATTTTATTCTTCAATATTAGATTAATTGAGAACTGAATTTTATAATTTGTTTTTATTTACTTTACATAGAGTTATTTTGGTTTCATGATTCAAGTTATGAAATTGACATGTTAATTTAAATTGACCTGAGTTGATCCAATATATTCTCGTTTCCATACCTTTTTTTTATATATATATAAAATATCATGTAGATTAAGCACTTAGAATTGACCTCTCTTGCGTAAGGATTATTGCACCCTCACTTTCTTTCCACTTGAGTTGATCTTTGGCTTTTTTCACAAATTATTGCCAAAAAGGTGCTCCAAGGATTATGTTGACGCTTGTGGTGTCGAGAGTTGATGGATTTGTGGTTTATATCAAAGTAATCTTTGCTTCATTACTATGACTTTGACATTTCAAAGGATGACTTAATCATTTTAATATGCTGATGAAATTCTCACATTAAAAGACTGACCTTTAAGTTTTAACTTCTTCTATGTTTCTCTTTCTCTGGTAAAAGTAACAGTTTAATTTAAAAGATTAAATTGTTATGTAATTTTTTAATATATAATTTATATTATTTTTTAATATATTTATGAAAGCCTTTTCAATTTAAAATTTATACAGATTTATATTATCATACGTTTAATTTTTATTAAATAAATGAGGATGATGAAATTCGAATTTATAACCTCTTGATTATCAAGACTTTGATACTATATTAAAAACTTGACTGAACTAAAAAATAATTTAAACTGATACGTTAAGTTATAAAATATAATTTATATTGTTATTTAATATTATGCTCTAACTGTTGTCTTTAAAGACTTGATGGATTGTTTATGGACTAGACACTGTTTCTCCACCCATGGCTAGGCTCCTCTTTGCTGGCTACATAGCCTTACTCCTCCTGCTGCTAGTCTTCCAAAACAGTAACTGCAAGGATACCAATCTCTGTGCCCCTTCATGTGGAAATCATACTATTAGCTACCCCTTTAGCCTAAAAAGTGATCCATTAAACTGTGGGAACCCTTTCTATACCCTCCATTGCGAGAAAAATACCTCCACAGTTTTGTATTTGGACTCACGAAAATACTACGTGCAGGCAATCAACTACAACAACTTGACAATCCGAGTGGTTGATGCTGGTGTTATAAAAAATGATTGCTCTTCTCTTCCTCATTTTTCTTTAACATATGCAAGATTAGGTAATTCCAGAAGTGCATATACTGTTACTACTACAACAATGACAGGCTTAGATTATATCAGATTTCCATATACATGGTTTCAATACAAAGAGACAAGGCGGAAATGGATTCCCGAATACAAGCCTCTCCCGTTATCGCAGATGATGATTTTTATAAACTGTGCAAATCCAGTGAATTCTCCGCTGTACGTAGAAACCGGTACTTGCCTTAATGGAGAAAAATCTTCCAATGTTTCACTCTTGAGGCGTTCTTATGTGAACGTTGGTGGGATGAAGGCTTCGGATCTGATGGAACTGTGCAGGTTAGAGAGGATGACGTTGTTGCCAGTCAAGGATTACAAGAACATGTCCTATAAGGAAATTCACAGTCAGCTGGCATATGGGTTTGAGCTTTCATGGCACAATAGCAGGTGTCGAAGGTGTCCATATGGATGCTACATCGATGATTCGAACCGTAAACACTGCGTAGGTGGGCAAAATTGAGTAACAAACTGTTCGTTTTTCTATCTTCAACTTCTCTTTGCATGATTTCCCCATTTCTGAAGCATATTGTAGTGCTGAGTATCGTACGGTCAGCTCAATCAAGCAATCATGGGCTGCAGATGGTCATATCAATTCGTGGTTTTCTTTTATTCGACGATAAATGATATTTTTATTCCAATTTTCAGAAAACTTTGTCAAACAAAACTAAGTTTCGCTTCTTTAATACATTCAAAAAAATTAATAGAATCTTCTTGATATTAACCTCAGTCATTCATTTGTTTCTTCTCAATTTCTTTCATCTTGTAATGACCTCCGTTATATATTTTCTCAAATCACAAATCTAATCTTTGTAACTGATCTCTTGGCCCAACAGGAGGTTCTTGGCTCTGGATAACCTCAGGTGAGGATTCTATCTCCCCACTTCTTCATGCTTAATTCTTAATAATATCTCTAATTAATTTGTTTACCTTCTCTGCAGCCGTGCTGATGAATGTATCCTTCTTCATTGGTAAGAACTCCCCTTATTGATTTTTTTATTTTTATTTTTAAGTTATGATATTGGATCATATTTTATTAGCAATACAAAATCATAATTCCTAAATGTCTTCTTATGCAAGTTCTTGGGGTTGGGGGGTTGCCTAATGGATGAGACATACCTTTTGGTTAAGTGTATGCTTTTCTACAAATCATGATGGTCTAGGTTTTAATTATATGATTTTTCAACTCGGCAAAGTAATCCCAACGCCTAACCTAACCCATGTTGAGTTTTTATCTGATAATTAATAAGAAATAATCATGATTTCTGTCTTGATTTCCCCCCTCAAATTTCACACACAGCACTACTTCAGGGGACAAAATTTATCTTTGGGAGTCCGTTTGTGATTGCATTCTTGATCTATAAATGGCGACGAAGACATCTATCAGCATATGACACAGTTGAGGAATTCCTAAAGACTCAAAACAATCTTATGCCAGTCGTAAGGTATTCTTATTCAGAGATTAAGAAGATGACCAGAGGTTTCGAGGAAAAATTGGGTGAAGGAGGCTTTGGTTGTGTGTACAAGGGAAAGCTTCGCAGTGGGCATTCTGCAGCGATAAAATTGCTGGGCAAATCCAAGACTAATGGACAAGATTTCATCAATGAAGTCGCTACCATTGGAAGGATTCGCCACACCAATGTAGTGCAACTAGTTGGTTTTTGTGCCGAGGGATCAAAGCGCGCTCTTGTATATGATTTCATGCCCAATGGATCTCTCAATAATTTCATTTTTTCTCAAGAAAGATCTGTCTCCTTAAGATGGGAAAAACTGCATGAGATTTCCCTTGGAGTGGCTCATGGCATCCAATATCTACATCGAGGTTGTGAGATGCAGATCCTACATTTTGACATCAAACCTCACAACGTTCTACTCGATGAACATTTCACTCCAAAAGTTTCTGACTTTGGACTTGCTAGGTTGTGTCCAACAAATCAAAGTCTTAAATCTCTCACTGCAGCGAGGGGAACGATAGGTTACATGGCGCCAGAACTGTTCTACAAGAACATCGGGCGCGTCTCATACAAAGCTGATGTTTATAGCTTTGGAATGTTGCTGTTGGAAATGGCTGGCAGAAGAAAAAATTTGAATCTGTCGGCTGAAAGGTTGAGCCGAATTTACTGGCCAGATTGGGTTCATGACCAAGTCTCTAATGAGAAGGCTATAGAAATTGGAGATGGTGGCACGGAAGAAGAACAAAAGATAGTGAAGAAGATGGTTATTGCAGGGTTGTGGTGTATACAGATGAACCCTATGAATCGGCCAGCAATGAACGAAGTTGTGGAGATGCTTGAAGGAGATATGGAAGGCCTGCAACTGCCTCCGAGACCTGTTCTGAATCTAGATGAGAAGCCAATGAACACTGGTGGAGAGTCATCTTCCATGTCTGATTATTCTTCGGAATCAGTCAGCTTGGTTGAAAATGCATATAATTAAGTGATCTGATATGAAATACTCTGCTCATGTGCAGGGGAAGGCTTGTCCCGTGAATGATACTAGTTCTTTGAAAGTTAATACCATTATGATAAACTGTAATCATCCACCTTATTTCCTGGGTGTATAACTAGCTAAAAGTGTCCTAGTTGGCTTGTTCGGCTTGAACTTATCGACGTTCTTATCAGATGAAATTTTTAGATCAAATCTGCATCTTATTCTAGAGATGTTTTTGAAATTAACTTTTTTGTCTTATTTGTTTTTAAAAAAACTTCGGTAGTTCTTGGTAAGCACAAGCATTAAGTCCAGCAAAAAAATGAGCATTAAGTCTAGCCAAAGCTGGGAAGGACTCCCAAAACCTCAATAACATGATCATTGAATTTCTCAGATAGATATTCTTTAATCCAAGTTTTATATAAAATGTCTGATCTCTCTGAGAAACAGGCACTGATATTCTTTATAGGGGGGCTAGAAACTGAGATTAAGAAACCTAGTTAAGATGTTTAATCCAAAAACTCTTAATCAAGCCTACAATTTATCTAGACTAAGACAACACCCATTCCTATAGACGTGGCCACCATAACCCCTCAAAAGTTTCTACACAACTTACCACCTATCCTAGCTACTAAAAAAAGAGCTCCCCTCAAACCAACATCAGGCATTTAACACCAAAGAAAATCAACAAGGTGGCATATTACCCACTCCTAGCACGAACTACCTTACCAAACCACCCCTGAAACCAATCAAACCACTGAGAAATAGAGAATTGGAGGATAGAATAGCTAAGGGCCTCTGCTTTTAGTGTGGTGAAACCCTTCCTAGTCATAAATGGAGGAAATCGATGGTGGTGATACTGAGGATGCAGATTTGAATGTAGAGAAGGTTACCCCTCACATGATGCTCTAGAAGGGACTACTGGGTTTCACATCACGAGGGTCACAGGCAAGATAAACAAACATCCACTATTTATTATGGTTGACTCTGGGGCACGCACAAATTTTCTTAATGCAACAGCTGTTGATAGATTACAGTGCAACCCAACTACCATCAAAGCTTTAGTAGTTGAGACAGCTAATGGAACCATGACTTGCACAACCATGTGCGAAGAATGCAGGGTGTGTATTTTGAGACTGATGTTTTTGTGGTTGAACTTAGCAACTGTGATATGGTGTTGAAGGACAAAAAAAGTTGTAATAGTAAATTCTAAACTAACCCATAATCTATTTGCTAGGCCATATCTATTATTATACAGGCGGCCTGTGGATCCAATCGATTTCAAGGTTAGATGCAATTGGGCTCGCAGGAAATTAAAGCCCATACACTTCCCATTATTGTTCAGTCTAACGTACGCCACCTAGGCTAGAGAAAACGATATAGTGTTTGCCGCCGGGGTTAAATATTTTTATTTTTTATAAAAAATTATGTATGTTAATATATTTTTATAGTTTAAAAAATTTAACAAATTAAAAAGTTTATATACGAACGTAATGAAATAAACTAAAAATTATATGCACTAATAAATAAATAAAAAATTATTAATGATACTTACAAATAAAACTTGAAAAATCAAGAAAGTGTAGTTCAAGATATTTAATCTTGAAAAATAAAACATTTACTTGATCATATTTGCTAATTAATCAAACAATAATAGAAATAAACAAACATATTAAATTGATTAAATAAAATAAAATATTATATAGGGCTACACATATTAAAAATATTATTAGAAAATAAATATTTATTATTTTCAAAAATATATTTTGTCTGTACAAAAGATAAAAATAAAATCATAAATGAATTAGAAAAATCTATTCAAAAATTAAATGCATAACAAAAAAAAATCACTATTATTTAAAAGTGGCTCTCAAAACAAAATAAAATAGAGAAGGGGTATTAATATAAATATAATTATTTTAAAAAAATCAATTGAAATAAAAAAAATCAAGGGAAAAAAGGTCAAGGCATGCCTGACGAGCCAAGCTAGCTCGCCTGACTTATTTCACTGGAGCTCACATGACTGGGCTTTTTTTTTTTTAATCTACACCTGGGGTGGACGACATTTCATCCGCCCCTTTCCTTAAAAAAAATAGCTAACACGTCGCCTGTTTTGCACAAATTTTGGCCACTTTGGTGGCAAAAAAATCGGGACCTATGTTCTTTTGATTCAAAACTTGTTTTTCATTCTGTTTTTGACTAAAAACAACTATAAAATATTTTAAAAACCATGACAAACATATCCATGACCTCCAAAAAAAAAACCCGCCCAAAAAACCATACTCAACCCGAAACCAAAATTCAACCCGAAACCAAAATTCAACCTGAATTGAGATCTGTTTTTTCACGAACTTTTAAGGTGCAAAAACACTTAATATGAACTTCTCTCATCAAATGAAACAATTTAACACAAATATCCCTTATTTTAGTAGCCTAAATCGATGTTAATGACATGTTTTTCTCTTTATCGCTAGAATTCAGCGACCCCTTTCTCTCATTTCTCAACCAGGGACAAAAAATAACAAAAATAAACCTTTGTTACAAAATAAAATTGTAACAATTTTGAGGAACCAAAGTTGTATAATTTGTGTGATTGTTTAAACTGGAGAATCAAAGTGAATTTTTCCGAAACTTATGATACTCCACCCTTGTTTGTCGTATTTTTCATTTCGGTCCCCCCTCTTTTAATCCCACCATTTCATAAGAATTTGAAACAAATGCTCCTTAAATATGACTTAAAAAATAAAGTTTGAGAAACAAATTTTTTTAAAAAAATTGCTCTATAAATTTTTTCAAAACTTATGATACACCACCCTTATTTGCTGCACTTTTTATTTCAGTCTCTTCTCTTTCAATCCCATTATTTCATAAGAATTTGAAATCAAATGCTCCTTAAATATGACTTAAAAAACAAAGTTTGAGGACCAAATTAAAAAAAAATTGTTCTATAATTTTAACTACATATTTACAATTGTACCCTAGATTAGGTTGGTAGGTTTGGGTGTTTTGGAAGGTTATTTTTGGATTCTTACCTGTCTTTTCTTTTCTTTTTTTCCCTTCTAGACGTGGTTATTGTCCATCGTTTTTTCCACGTTCTCTTTTCAAGCAAGGTTTTTTTTTTTTAAGACACACACACACCAGATGAAGAAGCAAGAGAAGAATCACAGGGAAGGTAGAAGACAAGGAGGGTGAAGATGTTACAAGCTGAAGAAGGAGCAGAAGATACTGGCGGGCTTTAATTCAAAAGAAAGCTACTGTGCTCATTTACCTTAAACGCACCGTTTTATTATGTCTTTAAACGCACCGTTTGTTGTTATTAAAACTCATCGTTTAGATGAGTCAATACTCACCATTTCAGTAAGGCTTCCTATTCTGTTACAAGAGGAAGTATATAACGTGTGTCTGTTGCATGAGAGATACAAGAAAACAATGAGAAATGAATGATTCCCTTGAATTAAGGAACACTCCTATTACACCCCCTCCTGTTCATCATCTCTCCCCTGAACCATGGTCAAGCAGTAAAACACAGTTCGGTCATCCCACAACCCATTACTGCACACAGACCTCCCTGCTGCAGAATCACATAATCATAGGGTCCATAAGTGTTACACACGTAACAACTGGTATCAGAGCCAACAATCCTCAGATTTCCACCATGCCACTCCATTGCAGCTGTATCTCAGGACCACAGCCAGAAGTATGAGTTATTAGTTGACATGTTTAAGGGACAAACTCTGAAGTTAGATTAGACCATCGAGAATCAAGGGGGCCAGATGAATGATATAAGGAATATAATGGGCGCTATGGCACAACAACTAGAGTTCACTCTGCAAAAGATCTCCCAAGCTCCAGGCAGCTCAAGTCTCAGCAGAGACAAACAGCCTATGTATCCTGACAGAGCCGAAACTAGAAGTAAAGAGCAGAGAGAGGATAGATTCACAACCTACAAGTTACACAAACCTAAACATTTTTTTCCAACGTTCAATGGGGAGGATGTACACAAGTGGCTATTCAAATGTACACAGTATTTTGAAATTGAAGAAGTAGCAGATTCTAAAAATTTACAAATAGCTTCCTATTACTTGGATGGAGTTGCCTTATACTGGCATCAAAATTTCTTAAGAAGTTTGGAAGGTCGGGAAACTTCTTGGGAAGATTATGTCGAAGCTATTTGTTACAAGTTTGGGGGTAGACAGGATCCTCTGGAGGAATTGATGGAATTAAGGCAGCATGAAGATCTAGAAGAATATATCCAAGATTTTGATATATTGCGGAACAGGCTGAGATCAATGAGAAACAGGCCTTGATGATATTCTTAGGGGGTATGGAACTAGAAATAAAGAACACTGTTAAAATGTTTGAACCCAAAACCCTTAAACACGCTTATAATTTAGCCAGACTATAAGCTAACACCCTCTCTTACCAAAAATCTCCCAGTTATGCTCGAAAACCAACTGTCTTATGCACTAGTCCTGCTGTCAACACTCCTTCCACCTTTCCACAACATACAAACAGGAATCCTGTAAACTTTCATGCAAATTCATCTAAACCACACTTAGTTCAATGGACTCCAAACCTTACCAACAATATACACTCAAATTCCAGCAAACCTACCAAATTCATCAGGAACCAGGAGTTTGAGGACCGAAGGTTGAAGGGACTGTGTTTCTGGTGCGATGAAAAGTTTGTGTCAGGGCATAGATGTCGCAACAAAAGAGTGTATTCTCTCAGTGTAGTGGAGGAGGAAAAGGTATTCCAAGAAGAGGAGGTGGAAGCAGAAGCAGTTCTCAACCAAGAGGTCACACCTCACATTTCTTTGGATGCCTTGGAAGGAACTGTTGGTCTCAATACAATGAAAGTCAATGGAAAAATGGACAAAACGACCATGTGCATCTTGATTGATTCTGGCAGCACCCATAATTTCTTAAACACTGTAGTAGTAAGGAAGCTGCAGTATCAGTTGACCCTATCAAACCGATGACTGTGCAGGCGGCTAATGGAGATCAAATGGTCTGTAAATCCATGTGTAAGGGCCTTAGATGGAAGATGCAGGGCATAAGTTTCCAGGCGGATGTTTTTATCATTAATCTCAGCAATTGTGAAATGGTCTTAGGCATCCAATGGCTCTCCTTGTTGGGCGACATACTCTACAATTACAAACATCTATGGATGTCCTTTGATTGGCAAGGACAACAGATCTTATTGAAGGGCAAGAATCCACCCAAGTTTCAAAGTATTGAATTGAAACAATTAAGTGCTCTGGTCCAGAATGGCCAACCAGTTGAAGATTACTTAATCTATAGTCTACAGTTCATGGAAGTAGAAGGGGGTTCCAAGGGCCTCAATCCACAGTTTCAGGGCGCTACAGCCGCCTCACTGCAGAGTCTCCTCGCATCCTACCAAGATGTGTTCCAGGAACCTACAGGATTGCCACCGCAGAGGGATCATGACCACCAGATTCCACTTAAGACAGGAAGTGAAGCAGTGAATCTCAGGCCTTACAGATATTCGGGGTTGCAAAAAGACAATTTAGAGAGAATGGTGGCTGAAATGTTGGATACTGGGATCATTAGGACTAGCAACAGTCCGTTCGCGTCTCCAGTTATTTTGGTGAAGAAAAGAGATTCAACATGGCGGTTATGTGTGGACTATCATGCTTTGAATCAACTCACTATCAAGGACAAATATCCCATTCCCATGATTGAGGAATTGCTAGAAGAGTTAGTCGGGGCTACTATATTTTCCAAGATCGATCTTAAATCTGGTTATCATCAGATTCGTATGGCAGCAGGAGAAGAATACAAGACTGCATTTCGCACCTACAATGGCCACTATGAATTTTTGGTTATGCCCTTTGGATTAACCAATGCCCCAGCCCTTTTCAGAGCCTCATGAATGAAGTCTTCAGGGCACATTTGCGAAAAATCATTCTAGTGTTTTTTGATGACATCCTGGTGTACAGTCCGACTTTGGGTGACCACTATCAGCACCTTGAGATTGTTCTGAAGCTATTACGCGCCCATCAGCTGGTGGCCAGAGCTACCAAATGCTTTTTTGGTCATTCACAAGTAGAATACTTGGGTCATGTCATTACTGAACATGGTGTGGCAACCGATCCTCTCAAGATACAAGCAATTGTTGATTGGCCAATTCCTACGAATTTGAAACAGCTGAGGGGATTTTTGGGATTAACTGGTTATTATCGCAGGTTTGTTAAGGGTTATGGCAGCATCAGTAAACCATTAACCTTGCTGCTCAGCAAGGACACTAAGGGGTAGACTGAGGAAGCTACCCACGCATTTAATCACTTGAAGGTCTTAATGACTAGTGCTTCTGTCTTGGTGCTTCCCGATTTCACCAAGGCATTTGTTGTGGAGACAGACGCTTCTTCAACAGGTATAGGGGCCATTCTGTTACAGGAAGGCCACCCCATTGCGTTTATAAGCAAATCCTTAGGGGCAAAACAGCAAACTCTCTCAGTCTATGAGCGGGAAATGATGGCTATCTTACATGCGGTTACTAAGTGGAAGCATTATTTGTAGGGAAGGCACTTCCATATTCGCACTGACCACATCAGCCTCAAATATTTGCTACACCAAAAATTGACTACACCAGCTCAGCATCTATGGGTGGTTAAGCTCCTGGGATACGACTATGACATTGAATACAAACAGGGAAGAGAAAATGTGCCTGCAGATGCATTATCCAGAATTCCCAGCCATGAACTATTTGCTCTGACTACTTCCACGATATCTACCAGCTTGATGGAAGAGATTAGAAGTTCTTATCATAATGATCCTATGATTCAGACTATTATCAAGGACTTGCAAGGTTCTGCGGACTCCCACCCACACTATGCTTGGGTTCATGACCATTTGAACAGGAAAGGCAAGGTGTTTGTGGGTCATAATATGGCTTTGCACAGTCAGATCATTTCCGTATTTCACAATTCAGCCGTGGGAGGCCATTCTGGTATGACAATGACCTCTAAGACTGTGGGTAGCTTATTCTATTGGAAAGGGCAACAAAAATACATCAGGCAATATGTGCGTGAGTGTATCGTGTGCCAGAGAAACAAGCATGAGAATGTGGCAAGTCCTGGCCTTTTACAACCCCTGCCTATTCCTATTGCCCCATTCATTGATATCAGCATGGACTTCGTGGAAGGCCTACCTAAATCCGAGGGAAAGGATGTCATCATGGTCATCGTGGATCGATTCAGCAAATATGCTCACTATGTAGCCACCCCTATGCAGCACCTACAATTGCTAGAGCATTCATGGACAACATCTACAAACTCCATGGCACACCGGCCTCTATTACCAGTGACAGAGACCCAATGTTTCTTAGCAGGTTTTGGAAAGAGTTATTCAACAATCAAAGAGTCAACCTCCACCATTCTACTGCGTATCACCCACAAACGGATGGCCAGACCGAAGTGGTGAACAAATGCATTGAACATTATCTAAGGTGCATGACGGGGGATTCTCCTACTCAGTGGGCAAAATGGTTGCCTTTGGCCGAATGGTGGTATAACACCAACTACCATTCAGCAACCAAGATGACTCCCTACAAAGTGCTATATGGTTTCCCTCCTCCCATTCATATCCCCTATTTTCCCAAGGACTCAGCTGTGGCTTCAGTGGACGAGTATTTAAACACTAAAGAGGAGGTAATTAAACGAGCTAAGGCACATTTACAACTCGGACAACACAGGATGACTATGATAGCAAACAGGAAAAGAAGTGATTGCAGTTTTGCAATTAATGATTATGTTTACCTCAAATTGCAACCATACAGGCAACAATCCACATCATACAGATCTTCTCAAAAATTAGCAGCTAAATATTATGGGCCATACCAGGTGATTGAGAAATTGGGTGTGGTGGCTTATAAGCTGGTGCTTCCATCATCGTCCACGATTCACCCTGTGTTCCACGTATCTCAACTTAAGAAACATGTGGGTAATCATGTGGTGCAGAGCTCTCCTCCGATTACTCATCAAAGTCCCACCTTGCAACCTCTGGCGATTTTGGATCGACGAATGACTCAGCGCAACAATCAGGCAGCTACGCAAGTTCTTATTCATTGGGCAGGCTTGTCACCTGCAGATGCGACATGGGAGTTTACCACTGATTTGCAGCTCCGATTTCCAACGTTCAACCTTGAGGACAAGGTTGGTTTTGAGGGGGAGCAATTGTTACAAGCTGAAGAAGGAGCAGAAGATACTGGCGGGCTTTAATTCAAAAGAAAGCTATTGTGCTCATTTACCTTAAACGCACCGTTTTATTATGTCTTTAAACACACCGTTTGTTGTTATTAAAACTCATCGTTTAGATGAGTCAATACTCACCGTTTCAGTAAGGCTTCCTATTCTGTTACAAGAGGAAGTATGTAACGTGTGTCTGTTGCATGAGAGATACAAGAAAACAATGAGAAATGAATGTTTCCCTTGAATTAAGGAACACTCCTATTACACCCCCTCCTGTTCATCATCTCTCCCCTGAACCATGGTCAAGCAGTAAAACACAGTTCGGTCATCCCACAACCCATCACTGCACACAGACCTCCCTGCTGCAGAATCACATAATCATAGGGTCCATAAGTGTTACACACGTAACAAAAGATGGTGCTATTGGCGATCGCCAGTTCTCCTCCTTCTCTTCTAAAACAAATCGATGTGAGAAAGAGGAGAGGAGGTATGAAACAGGCAGAAACAAAGGAGACATCATTGATTGTGGAATTTGAAGGTTACAAGGCGACTGCCAATCACATCCAGGCTTATGGCAATAGATTGTGGAAATTGGGTATTTAGTTTGGGGAGAGGTTGGTTCAGTTGAAGAGGTCTGAGAACATGATCAATGGCCAGGTGATTTTTTTTTTTTATTTCCATCTTGATTATATTTGATTTTTTTCGTTTGTTGTTGATTTTAGTGTTTCACTAGAATCTTTTTATCGCTTAATCAAATTCAAGATTCATATCGTTTGTATCAAGTGTTGAAATTAATGATTACAAGTATTTCCTTTCTTCTTGATCATTCATTAGTGACGATTAATTATAAGCTGTTGTGAATTATAGCTTCATTTTTTTTTTTATCTATGTCATAGGCGAATTCAGCATCTGGGATGGTCACTAATGACAAGTGTAAGCTGAGGTTCTTGGAGTTTGAAGCGAGGAGGAGCCACCAATTTATCATGGAAGCTCCAATTTTCCATATTACACGGAATATTTCTTAAGAAGAACTGCTGTTTCTTCAGTTTTTTTGTTAGATGAAAAATAACAAGATGTGGGAATCCCGTTTTCTGGGTTACAAGATTTTGGTTTTAAATCTGCTGTTGCTGCTTGCAGAACTGAAGATGAAGAGGAAGATGG
>Ga0325405_1003280_pt1 | contig 16657 bp, 5 predicted proteins | sample PopdelMetagenome_21_FD_205663 | JGI IMG/M metagenome (GOLD analysis project Ga0325405, IMG submission 205663) | Populus deltoides microbial communities from Bellville, Georgia, United States - Xylem-Control-R2 | ecosystem: Host-associated > Plants > Phyllosphere > Stem > Wood/Secondary xylem...
TGAGTTTGGAGGTGTGATAGAGAGGGTTTGGATTTTGAATCAACGATTTGTTAAAACTGAACCCAAACTTGGCGGGTAGTATACCAACGGTTAGATAAGGCGCCATAGTACGCCTTTGCTTCGCTCCTTCTTTTACTCACTTTCTCTTGTACTTGATATATGTGGGAGAAAATGAACTAAAACTATAGAAATTAAGGTAGTATTTGTTACGACGGATAATGATAAACTGAACATAATAAAAAAAAAATTGGAAATTGTTTGGTGTATTTTTAAATAATATAAAAATTAAATTTATCCTCATCATTCTAATTAATTTTTTTTATCTGGTTAAAAGGATATAACAAATTTATTTAATTCTCTACATAAATATTAATCCAAATTTAGTTGGATCAATATAAAAACTAAAAAAAACTATTTTTATAGTTTTGAAACCTTAGGATTAACCTGAGACCAGGCTAAGTCAAGTTAACCATTGATTTAGATCAATTTAAGAATAAAAATAGTTATCATTATAGTTTTAAAACCCGACTCGATAGTCATTCCAGGGTAAGGCTCAGGTTGTGAGTCAGATTGATTATTGACCTAGGTTGTAAGGATAAAAATAATTATTATTATAGTTTTAAAACCTACTTAGGGGTTGACCTAGGGCTAGGCATTGACGTGGATCAATGTAAAAATAAAAGTGATTATTATCATAATTATAAAACCCGACTCGGGGATCTACCTGAGAGAAGGCCTAGGTCATAGGTCGGGTTGACCATTGACTAGGTCAATAGAAGGATAAAAATAATTATTATCATAGTTTTAAACTCATTTGGGGTCGATCTAGAGTCAATCCCTAGTCAGGTTGACCATTGACCCAGTTCAACTTCAGAATAAAAATGATTATTATCATAGTTTTAAAAATTGACTCGTAGGTCAACTTGAGACAAGGCTCGGATCACAGGTTGGGTTGATCATTAATCGAGTCAATGTAAAGATTAAAATAATTATTATCGTAATTTAAAAACCCGAGTTAGAGGTTAACTTGGGTCCAAGCTTTGGTTAGGTTGACTATGATCCGGGTCAACTTAAAAATAAAAATAATAATTATTATAATTTTAAAATTTAACTTAGGAATGGATCTGAGATGAGACTTGAGTTATATGTTGGGTTAATCATTAACCCGTGTAAATATAAAAATAAAATAAGTATTATTATGATTTTAAAATTTAATTTGAATGTGATCTCGGGGCTGCAATTAAAACAAGGGTAACTAAATAGAAGTGTCACATCAATTTTACCGTTTTATCTGTGTTAAGTCCCTTTTTTCCAAACGTTATGTATGCAGACATTTTATATAAAAACATTGTTGTTTTCTCAGATACTTCTCAATTGTTAGGAAAAAAATAAACAGTCATGGTCCAATTTAGCAAATTTATTTAATAATGGTTTAATCATGTTAAGAAAAATTACACTAGATATTACAATCATTAAATAACAAGAAAAAGGATTTTTTTTTTATTTTCATAATTATCATTAAATAACGAAGTTATTTACAAGAGATGCACAATTCCATATCTCTCTCTCTCTTTTTTTCTTTTTAAGTAAATAAATAGTTAGATTTCAGGCATGAACGACAATATAAGTTAAGGAATGAATTGCTTTTAATAAACAAAAATAATGGATAGGTTACACATCATATTTTGTCATGATCGAATACAGATTTTAATTTCGAGGTTATACATAACATTTTATATATAAAAAAGCACCATTGTTTTCTGCTAAGGTGTTTTTTCAATATTTACCAAGAAAATAAAAATAAAGTCATACTCTAAATTAGCAACTTTATCAAATCATGGTTTAATTATGTTAATCAAATATTAAAGTAAATAACATAATTATCATAAGTGCAGTTTTTCAGACGTTATGCTTACATTTTATATAAGACACATTTAATTTCTTTTTGTCAATTTCTAGGAAGAGAAATAAAGAAAATCTCTAAGTTAAGAATAATTATCCTATTTGAAGAAAAAATGTATGTAATTAGACGAAAGGTTAGACTGAATAACTTAATTATCTTATTTGAAGGGAATTTTATTTTTAGTTGCACAAGTATCGTTAAATAATTATGCACAATTTCATAATTTTAATGTTCTAAGTAAATAAATAATTTCATTTCAAACATGGCAATGTAATTAGAAACTAAAGTGGGTTACTTTTGTATAAAAAATAAAAAATTGCTTTTTACAATGCAAACAAGTTGATGCAGGAGTTTTTTTTTTTTTTTGAAAAAATAGATATTGTTTTTTTAATTTTATTTATTTTATATTTTTATTATGTTTTTTTAGGGAATAGCTTTTCTACTTTATTTTTTATTCAATATTATTGTGGTTTTCTATTTTTTTATATAAAAAATTATAATAGTTGTCGCTCCCGACATCGCGGCGACCCACAAATAATCAAAGATTGTGGAAAAAGAACAGACTTCAGGCATCTGGTTCTTTGAGGGAAAATGTCTTGTTTTAAGAGTCGCCACCTAATATTATGGTCACTAGAAACCCTAACTGGTCAACAGAGATTCTATGGTACGGGACTGGTTACGTAAAAGGGAAGATATTATCACCCCTTAAACGTTCTGCCTGAGGCAGACTGCATTGCTGGTTTTGTCTTAAATTGCTAAATGTTTTTTAGTTTATGCTATGATGATTTGTTTATAATATTCCTGACTCTGGCGCCAGTGAATATTCAATTATGGATATTTCTAACTCTGGCGTTGGTAAATATTACGTAGCTATAAAATAAATTTAGATCAATATTTTTTTTATTCCTAACTCTAACGCTAGCGAATAAACAAATAAAATAAATTTATTTTATTACGCATTCGCATATTTTTTATTTTTTATGTAGTTAAATAACAAAACAATTAAATCAATATTTTTATTCCTGACTCTGGCGTCAGTGAATAAACCAATAAAATAAATTTTTATTTTTCACGCATGCACATATTTTTAATTTTTCTTGCTAAATAATAAAATAAAATATAATGAATAAAAATAATATAAATTTAAACCAGTATTTTATTCCCGACTCTGGCGTCGGTGAATAAACCAATAAATTTTTATTATTTTTATTTATGCATACACATATATATTTTTATTTTTTTATTTTTTTATTTTAATGTTTTTGGGGGCTGGGCCTAGCTCAGCCCACATGGGCTGGGCTGGACCCAACTAGCCCGGCCCGGCCACTGGCCCAAGCCAGTGGCCTGGTTGGGCTAAGCAACACGCGTACGCTAACGCACGCGTGTTGCTACACTGTGCAAGTGAATTAAAATTCGCTTGCACAGTGTAAATGCCAATTACTGAAACAATGCAAGAGGAGGAAGTCGCGTACCTGCTCTGTTAGAGGCGATGGAGACGATGGTGAAGCTCTGGCTGGCCGACACTACCTCCTCTCCTCTGCTCCCTCTTCTGCTTTCCTTTGCTTCTGTGTCCGCCGATTGCTTTCGTTTTCCAGCAGCTTTTGAAATGATGAAGGAACTAAGAAGATGATGAAGACGCTGGCTGGATTTATTTTGACTGATTTCTGGGTCTTTCCTTTGTCTGCAGGGATGAAGACAATTTCAAGGATAATTCTCGTCTCTGTGTGTACTGCTCTCTTGTTCTCTCTTCCGATCGTTTAGAGTGTGTAGCTGGAGACGAATAATTAGGCTTACCAACGCTTGCCGTTTCCCTGCACTTCACTTGCGTTTTGAGAACAAAGGCAAAGCAGGCCTGCTGTCCTTTTGCTCTCTCCCTATTTCTCTGTTTTTAGGTCCCCTCTCTGTTTTCGTTCATGCTCTCCATTGGCCCCTCGGTTCTGTGATCACCAGTGGCTTTTCGTTTATGCCCTCTGGTTCTGTTTCTTTCTTTTCTTTTTCTCGGTTCTACTCTTTTTTTCCTGGTTTTTTTCGTGTCCTTTCCAATCTCCCTCCCCTCAGTTTTCCCCCCGTTCTTCCCCCCCTGTGATTCCTCATCTTCTCTGGCTTTATAGCCAGAGAATGCCAAGCATTTGGAAACGGCTTCCATCCTTTACTCCAGCAACGACTCTTGAGGAGGAAGACGAAGAAGGCGATTAACAAATTCTACAAACGGCGCCATTTGTGTGATGGGAACAACCATTTTCAATCTGGTCACTTAAGTTCTGAAATTGTGCAATCAAGTCCCTGGGTAAATTGTAATTGAACCCCTGCATCTTAGCGACATTTACAAATTGGTCCTTGGGTTTTAATTCCTTTTAAATTTGATAAGAATCAGCCCCATACTTTGATAATTTTTCAATTAAGTCCCTGATTTCATTAATTTAATTAAATCCAAGTCCAATTAAGTCTAAAACTTATCAATTCTCTAATTAAGCCCCTGATTAAATTAATTAAATTAATTCCAAGCTTAATTAAGTCTAAAAACTTATAAATTCTCCAATTAAACCCTCGATTTGATTAATTAAACAAGTCAAAAATTTAATTAAATCTTTAAGCTTCCAATCATGTTGTCCTTAACCCAAATTTTAATTCATTCTTCATTTATTTCATTTTTATTTTTTTTCATCATTATTTTTTTTTCATCATTTTTTATCATAAAATTAAAATAAAATGGTCAAAATTTGGGTTATGACAAATCATTGTGGTTTTCTATTTTTTTATATAAAAAATTATAATAGTTTTTTATAAGTGGAGATTCGGATGAATAAAAATTAAATATTTTGAATGTCTCTCTATAATTATGGTGTTTTTAATCTTTTAAAATTGAATTGTAATAACTATCATTATCATTTATTCCCATTGCATATTAAGTATTAAATATTGAGTGTTACATCAAATTTACAACATATTTAATTTCTCATGAATGCAAATTTTTTTGGTGAAGTTATGCATACATTTTTTGTTTCATAAAAAAATGCATACATTTTATATAAGAAACATTGTTGTTTTCTCATCAATTGTTAGGAAAATAAAAATAAAATCATAGTCTAAACCAGCAATTTTATATAATCATGGCTTAACCAAGTTAAAGAAAAATTATATTGAATATTATAATCATTGTATAACAAGAAAAAAAAAATTATTTGCATAATTATCATTAAATAATGAAATTATTTTCAATAGATGCATAATTTCATAACGCTAACAAAAAGAAACTCTCTTTTTTTTTTTATAAGTAAATAAATACTTCCATTCCAACATGACAATATATTCACAACGGTGTAGGAAATATAATAAGCATTTGCTAAGCACAAATATAAAAAAAAGATTCTTCCTATATGTGGTGGGTGGGTGGTTCTGAAGATTCAGGTATTCTTGAGACTGCAAATTTTAGAGTTGTTTGTAATTATTGAAGTTATGCATTTTTATTATTTGAGATTGTTTTTTAAAATATTTTTATTTAATAATATATTAAATAATATTTTTTATTTTTTAAAGTATTATTTTTATATTAGTACATTAAAAAATCTAAAAATAATAATAAAATATAATTTAAAGTAAAAAAGTAAAATAAAAATTAATTTTTTTAAAAAATACTTATGAAATACAATAAATGACATACTTGACACAACCTGAACTTTGTAATTAGAATTGAAAGGAAAATAATGAAAGATGGAAAACTGAGGACTTGAGATAACCCTAAAGGTTACTTAAATTCTCACACAAGGAGAGAAAAAATAATCTCGTAAAAAGTCTTTTAAAAATAACTTATAATTGTTTAAACCGGCACCAAACAAATCTAATTTGGAAAGGTAAAGAAACCCTAAAATAGTTAAAAAAATTTAAATATAAAATTATCTAAGAAAGTACTAAGAACTCAAAAACAGCCTTTTCTAATCCTAATTCGAAAATCTTTCGATCTTAATTATCTAGTTATATATATAGGGTATAAGATATGTAGAACATCCTCTCTAAATTAATCTGAGCATAGTATAATTGTGCTTATTTTTGTTAAAAATAAAAAAAAAACTTGTTTGACAAGTACAAACTTTTTGTCATCTGATCCATAAATAAAGATATTTGCTATACATTCCATATATTCCATGTACTGATGCAAGAAATCCAAATATATTGCTCAGCTTTTTCAAAATCTACCGGACCAAAACTTTATGCTTTATGCTTGATGTGATAAAAGTATTATTAAAAAAAGAAAAAGAGGATAATATTAAAACAACCTGTTCACTCCACCGTGGATGCCTCTATGTTGCACGTTCATCACAATCTCTATTTAAAAAAGAAAAGAATGATTGTCTAAAAATAACTTATAATTGTTTAAATAGGCACTAAACAAATCTAATTTGGAAAGGAATAGAAAACCTACGTACAATAGTTTAAAAAAATCTAAAATTATCTAAGAAAATAATAAAAAAATTTAAAAAATATTTTCCAACTATAATTTAAAAGTCTTCTCGATCTCAACGTATAGAACATCTTGTTTAAATTTAAGTGTGGTCCAAATATTATGCTTATTTTTGTTTAAAATTTTTTGTCTGACAAGTCCAATCTTTATGCTTGATATGATAAAAGTATTAAAAAAAAAAAAAGTAATATTAAAACGACCCCGTCACTCCACCTTGGAGGCCTGTGTTGCACGTTCCTCACAATTTCTATTTGAAAGGAAAAGAATGATGTGAAAGAATAAAGTAGTGCAAGAAGAAGAACTGCATCCTAAAGGACTAACCCAGAGAATATGCTTTCATACGAAAAGAGAGAGAAACAAATAAAAAAGAGTTTCTCTTTGCATACTCTTGATGCAGAGAAGTTACAAGGACAAGAAAATTTCATAAGCGAAAATGATTATAGATATTAGCTATAAATTTGTAATTAATTTATTCCTCTAAAAAAAATAAAGCTATTGAAGTATTTCTTCTAAAAGATTTACAAATGTTTTAAATAAGTTAGAAAATCCTACATCTATAAAAAAAAATTAAGACTCTCAAAGTATAAAGAAAACTAGGATAATAAATTCAAAAAACTAAAAAAAATAACAAAATTGATCAAGACAATAATTTATAGTCCTAATTCTAAAAGGTATAATGGTCCAATAAGCGATGAAACAACTTTTCTTAATTAAAAAAATTATTACTAAAATTACTTGAAAAAATTTACACTCAATTTAACAAGTAAATCTCTCATCAACTCTATTTGAAGCTATTATTATAGTCTCACACAAAAATAAAATTCCTTTTGCATTTAGATTTTTGCTACTATTCCATAAAATATATATGTTAGCCATTCAAATAATCTGCTTAAATCAATATGTATAAAAAAAATCCCCATCCAAATGCTAACTTTTAGTTTTTACAAGCTAGCTAGGCCGAATCAACAAGTTCTTAATTTCGTCTCATCATTGGAAGGGCAAGTACTATTGGTATCATTGCTGGCGAATCGAAAATGGACCTTTCTTCACTTTTTCGTATTATCTTCTGCATGCAGAAGGTGATCTTCTTTGCATATCCATGCACATTAATTTATATAATTTCTTGCATGCAAAATTCGAGTCCTTTTGCTAATTCAAGACTGTAAAAGAATCCACAAATTAAGCTGGATAAATTAATGCCGCGCGTCTCATCTCATTGTTTGTAGGCCTTCTTTTTCTACTTTCAAAAGATCACTCTCCTTGTTAAATGTTAATTATTTTATTACAGGGATGGTGTTGTACGATGATCCTGTTAAAGCCTTGCTTCTTCTTCTTTTTTAAGATTATCAGTTTGGGGCCTAGAGTGATGGCTTTAATTAGTTTAATTAAGGCCAGTGTGTATCTTGTTTGAGCCGGCCGCTTGCAAACACTGTGCTTGGATTCTAAGTAAGAGCACCATTGCTCTTTTGAGTTCTGGAAATTTCCCTCCATTTTCTATTCTCCTGTATGCTAATATATAACAGCTCCTTTAGCCATGGTGAAGTTTGTCCTGGCATATTCTATTAGCTGGTTCCTCTCGAGTTGAGGCAAGGTATTGATGCAGGTGAATCAGTGTGAACCTCACTTCACTTCGGATTCTATTCATCTATAGCCTACGGGTCTCCTTCTATAAGTAGAAGACCAGCTTGGTGGCAACATCAAAGCTAATTCAAGAAATAAACTGTCACCGTTGCCCTAAAAACCTTTTAAAAACCCTCTCACTGCCACTGTTGCAACAACAGAGCTACATCCAAGAACCATTTCATAACAATAGTTATGGAATTGTCGATAAACATATCCGGACAAGCCTCGAACCAGAGAGACGAGAACGTCCGAAAGTGGAAGGCAGAGAGTTTCCCACCGCAAATACCACGTGATGATGACCCAAAGAAGATGATGGATGAGAAGTTGTACAAATACGCAGAAGAAGACAAATTTGATGAATTATTTGGTGAACTGCGGCGTGTTTCGTCAACGGAACTATCATCCATCATTTACACACAAGTTAGCCCTTCTGGAAATTCATTGCTTCATGTTTCAGCAAGCAATGGAAGCAAACATGTGACGGAGCTCCTTCTACAACACTTTCCGCTTCTAATGATGAGAAAAAACTTCCACGATGATACTGCACTTCATTTAGCAGCCGGAGCTGGACAGCTGGGAACTACAACAGTTCTTATCAACAAGGCAAAAGGCCATGGAGGAGCCAGCCACTTTCCTAACTTTGTGGAGATGAAGAATGATAGAGGAAACACAGCTTTACATGATGCAGTCATTAATCGTCACCACGAAGTTGCCTGTTTTCTGGTTTCAGAGAGCTTGAAACTTTCCTATTCCGAAAATAATGAACGTAAGTCTCCCTTGTATCTTGCAGTCGAGAATAGCGATGAGAAGATGCTCACTACTCTAATGGATACTATACGTGATGATGTTGATTTACTTAACAAGCTAGAAGGAAAGTCTCCTGTGCACGCCGCTGTCCAAGGAAGAAAGAGAAGTAAAATGATTTTTTTCCCTTCTCATTCATATATTTTCCCTTCTAACATGCTAGTGTTTCTTTCATTATTTGATCTATTATTCATTCGAGTTAAATTAATTTCAGCAATATTGGAACAAATAGCGAAAAAAAAGCCAGGCCTTTTGCGCCGGAAAGATGAAAAGGGGGAGAATCCACTTCACTGTGCAGCATACATGGGTTATGTTTGGGAAACTCAATTCCTGTTCAATGAATATCGTGATGGTGCAATCCAGCAAAACGATGAAGGCAACATGCCTATCCATGTTGCTAGCAAAAAAGGCTATGTTGACGTAGTTGATGCATACATTTCCAAGTGGACTGATCCAGCAGAATTTCTGAACAGCAAAAGGCAGAACATTCTACATGTCGCTGCAGAGAGAGGAAGACATCGAGTGGTGAAGTATATCCTACGAAATAAGAATCTGGAAGCACTTATAAATAAGCAGGATCTGGATGGAAATACACCTTTGCATTTAGCATCAAAGAATGGCGGATCCATTGCAACATTTACTCTTGTGCGAAACTCTATGGTTATGAAAGACAAAGCCAATGGCGAAAATTTGACACCATATGAGGTTGCAAAGAAGCAATCTAAAATGGTGGGAGCAGAATTCTCAGGAGAACCAATTCCGAATGGGAAGGTATGTTAAGTAATAAACGTACAAAGAAACTGCTTTGGCCTAGATGAAAAAAGCAGCAATCATTCGACTGCTACACACATCAAATGATCAGTAGCCATTTAGCTTAATGGTGCTTCTATAAAATACATTTCAAGGTTTTTTGTTTTCTTTTTCCTTGAATCATATACAAATCAGCAAACAAAAAATATCTTTCTCCAAATTTTCTTGGTGTAGGACAACAATGTTGACCCAAAGAGTGAAAGCAATGGAGAGAAGCCACAAACAAAGGACAAACCAGATCATGGAGTGGTATACCATTTTCTTTCATTCATTTCCTTTTCTTTTATGAGATAACTTGTTCCATAGTTTATTTTTTCGGTTCTTTTTCCTAAAACCATACGCATAAAAACATCTTTTGGTTTTTTGATGTAGGGAAACCAAGATGGTCCAGATGACAGAAAAGGAGGGAAGGGAAAACTAGACTATTATGGAGTTGTATGTCTTCTTCTTCTTCTTCTTCTTGACAAAAATGGAGGCAAGGGAAAACTAGATTATGTCTTCTTTAATTGTCGGGGAGGGAAAACTAGATTATTATGGATAATTTTTATGTCTTCTTCTTCTTCTTGACAAAATATAGAGGAAAGGGAAAACTAGATTATTATGGATTTGTATGTCTCCTCCTCCTCCTCGTTGAAGAGATTATCCTGGACACTTCCTAATTAACTAGCTAAAAAGGAAACTTCTGACTACAAATTTTCTTTGTCAAATAATTTATAGGTTACATTTCTCTTTTATCTGTTGTTTTCCAGATGATGACATTATCGATCTTGCATTTCTGGGCTGGTCATAAGACATCCAAAGTAGAATATTTCCGTATTAAGAGCAGGCCTCTACCAAAAGAGGAAATCAAGGGCAGGATCGATTCTCTTCTTGTTGTAGCCGTGCTTATCGCTGGTGTAACATTTTCTGGTATACTCCAACTTCCTCAAAATGCAGACCAGCCTGAAAGTGGACCTTCTAACATCACCACCACCAATAGTACCCAAAACCAGGGCATATCAGCAAAAAATGAAGGCATTCTAAGGAATGTTTATATTTATTTTGACATGGTAGCCTTGAATGCCGCGGTCATGGCATCGATAATCCTTTGTTGGGCTCAACTATATGATGTCAAAGTAGCAGCACATGCAGTTTGGTTGGCATCAATATTAACAGGTGGTGCTATCTACTTGATGTGCTTAGCATTCGTCTTTGCTGTTGCTATTGATGTAGGCAAAAACTTTGCCTTCTTCGTTCTCACCATTGTCGTCGGAGGAGCGTTTTTTATTTTCCAAACCGTGGTTTCTATTCCATTGATTATTCCGCCGAGTGCCAACCAAATCATTGAAAGAATTGCTTCACCTTTCATCTATCTCCTGATTTTCTACTTATATTTCCTTTTGGACCGGTTGTATTTTAAATTGCAGAAAAAAGAGAAGCTACAACAAACAAAGTCTTTTTGATACGATGCTCTTCGGATCGGTGGATTGTGTGTGTTTAATCGTCGTAATAATTTAATGTTGTTGATTGTATTAATTATTTGATATTTGTGTTGTTTTAATAATTTGAGTTTATTCAATTCCATGGAAATGTACGGCTCCCGGTGAGCATTTTCTTTATTGAATAAAATAAAAGAAATGTTTTCTGCTAATATAAGTAATTTCTTTATGCAAATTAATTAATGTGAAATTATATATGTTAGCATTCCATGCAAAATTTAATAAACAATATTTACTGTCCACTTTCTTGATCTGAAGTTCAGAAAACAAAAAATGTTTTCTTCGTAATAAAAATAAATAAATTAACAAAAATTAAAGCTTGCGCTAGCTAAAAAAAAAAGAAGAAGAAGAAGAAGGTGACAATATTGTTAAAATTTCATCTCCTTTCATTAAACCTTTGAAAGAAAAAATGTCTTTTAATCACATTCCTTATATTAATTATAATTATAAACCATATCTTTTCACGTTTTCATTTTCTATTATGAAAATTCTTGTCTCATATATATAAAAAAAATAATGTATTTTTCATTAAAATTACAGATTTTGAAAAATATAACTATTTCACCAACAATAACAATCACAACTGTGATTTTATGTCTCATCTTTTGGAAGCAAAGGTGTGACACAGCTAATGTGTCCTCACTTCCCTCTCCTAATCACCAGGATAAATTTCTAGGGTGATAATGCGCTTCATCTGGCTGCCAGAGCTGGACGGCTACACACAATGAAAAATCTCGTCGAGCATGTAAAATATCATCCTGAAACAATTGAAGTTTCTAGCGTGCTGAGGATGAGGAATGCTAAGGGAAATTAACGCCCCTTTGCCTGATGCAGTGCTCATCAAGGGTTGCCAGAGGTGGCCTGTTTCCTCATTAATTTCTGAAGACCCAGAATTAAGTTTCCTACCAGAAGAACAAGGAAAACAAGTCTCCTTTGTTCTTGGCAGTAGAGAGTTGCAAACTACCTTTTAACTCTTGAAAGATGGTCGTGTATGCTCGTTTTTCAATCCATTCCCAAAAAATATTATTTTGTTTCATTTTCGAGTAAACATAATTTTGAAAAGTAACTATTATCATATTTTCAAATACTTTCAAAGTATTTTTTACTCGAAAATATATCAAAATAATATTTTTTATTTTAAAAAAATAATTTTGACATTAGCATATTAATGTAATTTAAAAATAAAAAAATTAATTTTTTAAAAAATTCAATTTGAACCGCATTATGTTTGTAATAAAGAGCAACATCAAATCCTCAAGATTCAGCCATCGAATGGTCCTGCACTTGATTTGTATTAAGATTCAGTCCCTAATACGTAAAGAGAGGAGAATCAAACTTTAGTCTAAGATCATGACAATGCAGTCCTGCTATCATGGTGTCCCCTTGTTCTTCCTTATAAAGCCACTTTGTTAATAGTAGTGATTACGACTCCCTAGATGAGCCAGGAAAATAATTAGATTTCTTTTACTTGATTCTTTTAGGAAAAAAAATCGTTTTTATTTGGATAATTTCCATTAATAATGAAGTTATTTCCATCAGATGCACATTTTCATGACGATAACGAAAATAAATCTCCTTGGTTTGATTTTATAAATAAATAAATAGTTTCATTTACATGATATAAATTAAAAAAAAAACATATTATTTAAATTAATTACTCTTTGGCATTATTGAAAAATTGTATGTGAGTATGAGTGGTACTTCAAATTTTCAACATATTTTTTATATGATTGAAGTTTTTCCGGACGATATGCGTACATTTTATATATAAAAGAAAGTATTGTTATTTTCTCAATTACTAATAAATTCTCTCAATTGTTAAGAAGAAAAAAATAAGTTTATAGTAACTGATTATGCGTGTACATCATTTTATAGTATTTTCTCAATTATCTGCTCATTTCAAAAAAAGATTGGAGTCTCTAATGACTAGCATGATTCACATCGATATTTTACTCGAGCAAGACACTCAGTTTCTATCCAAACCATATAGATGAGATCCTTGCAAAAGCTTCTTTGAGGAGGTTGACCATAGAAGAAATATACTAGAAATTGTAAGATGAAGTTTGTGCCTATTGTGTTCAAAAAGTAATTGTTTTTATTTGATCATGCCGCAAAAGTGTTTTGACATAGAATGATTTTTTTATCTATTTTAGTTTCGATGGTAGTTTGACTCGCAATACCACAAGACTTTCTTTGTTAAATGAGATCTTATTTTTTTAATGAAATTATGCGTTTTCTTGAGTTCATGATGTGCCTTTATTTTTATTTATTTTTTTTTACAAATAATACACTTATACAAAGACACCCTATACTTTCAGGAATTCTAAAAGTTTCACAAATTCATAAAATCACTACACCAAGAATTCTTTAATATATTTCCTTTTCATCAAAAAACGATGCATGATCTTATGTTTTTACAAAATTTTCTGAAAAAAATCAAAGTTTAATATTTAGTACAAAAACATAATTCAAATTGGTGTTTATTCTAATAGAAAAGTTCTGAAAATTCAAGTGATCTCCTTAAAAAGTGACCATACATCTAGAAAAACCCGAAGAACAACCTAAAGACGATGAGATGACTTCAAAGTTGAATTTTAGCTGAATGAATAATGAGAAACTATTTTGTATGATCACATGAAAAAAAGTAAAGCTTACCGATTTTAAATGGGGAAAAGTCATGTTTGATAATCTTTATACATAGCTAAATATATTCTTTTTAGTCCCTATTAAGCCTACTTTCTGTCGTAAGCAAGGGGCAACTATTATAACTTTTTTTAGGTTATTCCCTTAAAATTTACCTATTTTTTCCTTCCCTATATAAAAAAATAAAAAATAAAGTAATAATAGCAAGAAGACTAGTGATTTGACAAAAATAGATTGATAAGGATTTCAAATATATAGAAAAATCAAGATGCAATTTTGGATGAGACTAGTAGCTTAATTATACCCCTATTGTACCTAAAACTAGATAGACAAAATGAATTCAAGGTCAAATTAAATGATTATTGGATGAATCTGCATAAAACTTAAGTCTAGGGACACAACTAGATTTTTAATATGACATTTGATATAATTATGGGTCAAATTAAAAGTTTAATTATGTTTAAGAATCAATGTGGGTCAAATTAAAGGATTTAATTAAGTGCAAGGACTTAAATATAGTTTAAATGGATCAAATTAATTTTATTAGAGACTTAATTGGTAAAAATTAAGTTTGGGAGCTCAATTTGAGCTTAATTGAGAAGATTGAAATTTTAGAGGACCAAACTTGATTTTACAAACTTAATTGATTGAAATCAGGGGTATAATTGCAACAAAATCAAAGTTTATGATTAATTAGGGGTTAAATTGAAGAAATTTAAAGCGAATGACCTTTTTGGAAAAGATGTCAAATTCTAGGAACTCAATTGATTGAAATTTGCTCGAATGACTACTTTTTAGATTCATTTAATGCTTTATTCTCTCCCACTAAAACAGGGAAATCATACACCACCACATTGTACTACACCCTAGAATAGGTCTCGCCAGGCAACTACCCTTATGGCTGTTGTGATGCAGTCTAAAAAAAACCAACTCAAGCAACTTTAGCTACCAACTTTTTTAGTTGATTACTCCTTTGAGTCAACAGTTGGGATCATTCCTAGTTGAATCAAGAGCCAAGATTTATCCTCAATAAAAATAAAGTGTCGTTCTTCCACCCCTTGTAAATAGAGGTGGATTCCAAACATTGAGTATCAAGAAATCGGAGTGCAAAGTGAGAAAAAAACTAGCCTCCTTTACCATTTTCAACATTTTTTTGCTTTCTTTCCCCACTGCCACACCACCTCACACATTTACCAAAACAACCACCAATTGACCAAATCCTCTCCCCTATCACCATTGTGATCGATAGCTCCTCCTTTGGCATCGTTGTGATCTAACAACAACCACCATCTCTGATAGCCCTGTTAGTTTCTACTTCTTCCTCTCCAGCAACGTTAGCCTCTCCACCTCAGGCTCTTTAGTCGCCACACCCCCACGTCGGACTTTCAGTAGCGGCTATCACACCACCTCCACACTTGGTAACTTTCTTCTTTTCCCTGCCTTTACCCTCTTCCCCCACCTGCATTCCTTTCCTTTTACATATAGGATATGAAATAATTCACGTCCTGCAACTGTTGATTTTTGCCAGCAGATCTAATAATGGGTTGGAGTCATTTCATCCCAGCCCAGATGGTTGGACCAGGTCAAGCCTAAAAAAAAAGGGAGAAAGATGTTGGGCCGATAGTAGGCTCAATCTAACTGAGTTAGGTTGGACTCTTTCCAGCCTGGCCCAACATAAAAAAAAAGGTTGTTGGCTGTCAGTCAGCCCAACCCAGCCGGGTTGGACCTATTTCAACCAAGCCCAAGCAAAAAAAGAAAAAGGAAAAGGTATGTTGAGCTGTTAGTCGGCCCAACCCAACCTAACCGGGTCCTGCCCGCCCAGATAGATGGGTCAGGTCCAACCCACTTAAGAAATAATATAATAATATTAAAATATTAAAAATATATTTAAAAAAAGAAAAAAAATCAAAATGGCATTTAAAAAATATTTTTGGGTCCCTTGCATGTTTTCGAAGTATTTTGCATAATATCAGGTTATAGACTTATAATGTAAGATACAGATCCGGTATTAAAAATATTCGGTTTTCACTGAAACTTTTTAAAAATGAAATTCAAAAATAATTAAAAATAATTTCCTCTTTTCAAAAACATAAAATATGTTTTGTCTTTATACATACGATAAAATCCTAAAAGTTTTTAACATATATTTTCTAGAGAGAGAGGAAATCATTTTTAACATGTTTTTTTAAATATAATATGAATATCGTAATTGGTTAATGAACATGTTTAATACGTAATTTGATCTCTTAAACTGTTAAAATATTGAAAAAGATTCTTCCTATGGTGGGTGCATGGCTTTGAAGATTCAGAAATTCTAGAAACTGTAAATTTTAGTGTTGTTTGTAATTGAAGTTATGCATTTCTATGATAATAAATGAAAAATAGGCACTAAATAAATCTAATTTGGAAAAGAAAAGAAACCCTAGAATAGTTAAAAAAAAATAAAAAAAATTCAAAGACAACATTTTCTAATACTAATTTGAGGAACTTCCCGATTTCATTGGCTAAACATTTTGTTTAAATTTTAAATATGAGCATAGTTCAATTATGATTCAATCATGCTTATTTTTGCGTAAGAAAAAAAAAAATTGTATGACAAGTTCAAACCTTTTTTTAACCTAATCTATAAAAATATATATTTGCTAGACATTATAGTTCAATTAACTTTACGCATGATATGATAAAAGTATTATTAAAAAAAGTAATATTAAAACACTCACTCCACCTTGGATGCTCTGTGTTGCACGTTCATCACAATTTCTATTTAAAAAGAAACGAATGGTGTAAAAGAATAAAGTACTGTAAAATAATGAATTGCATTCAAAAGGATCAACACAGAGGAGATGCTTTCAGGAGAAAAGAGAGAGAGAAGCAAAGAAACCTGATTAGCTTAAGAGTTTTTCTTTGCATACATGTGATGCACGCGAAAATCATCAG
>Ga0325405_1003284_pt1 | contig 16647 bp, 6 predicted proteins | sample PopdelMetagenome_21_FD_205663 | JGI IMG/M metagenome (GOLD analysis project Ga0325405, IMG submission 205663) | Populus deltoides microbial communities from Bellville, Georgia, United States - Xylem-Control-R2 | ecosystem: Host-associated > Plants > Phyllosphere > Stem > Wood/Secondary xylem...
TTTGAAATGCGTAACTTGAATTGTTTGATATGAAAATGATCCTTGCTTCTGCTTGGTGTGGGATATGAGGTCTCCCCTGTTGGGGGTCGTGTAAGGGATCTTATCTTAAAGAGAATCCAGAAAGGCTTTGATGTTATAATTTCAGCTGAACATAAGCAGGTTGTCTCTATTTTTTATTTTTTTTCCAGTGTTTGTATTAGCTAGACAATTGGTTTTGTTGGAAATTGGAAAGGCATGGCATTATAGTTTTGAAATCCGACCCGGTCCGATGGGTCGACCTAGAATCCGGCGTACCTGGGGCTGGAACCGGGCCAGGTTGAAGGAAAAAATAGGGGAAGAAAAAACCCGGTTGATCCGGTTAAAAACCCGGTTGCAACTCATTGACTTTTTTTTAACTAAAATGACGTCGTTTTGATTTAAAAAAAATTGACCCAGATTGTCGCGGGGCGCGCGACGGCGGAGGCTTCTTTTCGTGCCTCCTGATGAGGGGTGTTGTGTGTTGGGAAGGTTTTCAGATTTAATCATAAAATTATGATTAATATTTAGGAGTCACCACTTAATATTATGGTCACTAGGAACCTATGGTCTGCGAAAGTCTAGGTAAGGGACTTGTTGTGCAAGGGGAAGATGCATCACCCCCAGTGCACCCTACCTAAGGTAAGCTTCATTTTTGTTTGATTGTTTTTTTAAGTCAGGTTTCTATTCGTTGGTCTTTTCTAAGGCTCAAGGCAGATTTCTCTTCATGAGAGAGTCTCTACTTTATCGGGTTAAATTGTAACCATTCTAAAGTCTGAATATTAGCATCGCATTTATACACCTTGTATCTTTAATACCTGATGGTGTACTTTATCGTGTAATTTTACATCCCACAAATATTAAAGTCTACATCTAAATCCTAAAAAAAAGATTGGAAAAAGATTTTTGACATGTTGGCCAAATTCTAATGGATAATCATAAACTGGTTACGATATCCATTTTTGATTTTTTTTAAACATGAAAAAGATGCAATATATATATAAATTTTAGGATTTGGCCGTATGTAATAAAATATTTTTTTCTTTTTGAAAATGTTTTGAATTTTTTTTGAAATATTTCGAAGAAAATCGGGTATTTTAATGCCGAATTTGTATTTTACAATGTAAATATATAACCCGATATTATGCAAAATTGGTAGAAAAATATGCCAGAAAAATCACAATTTTTTTCAAAGTATTTTTGATTTTTTTTTGTTTTTTTAAATATAATAATAACATATAATATATTATTATATTAATACATTACAAAGAGTTATGCTGCAGAATGTGAACAGTTACTGTTCACGTTCTGCATGCAACCAAATGGTTGCAGAATTTGGAGGAGAAGGCTACCGGGCGCGGTGGTGGTCTGACCACGGAGGATGTCATGCGGTGGTGAGACCGGCGGTTGGAACTGGTTGCAGGTGGCAAAGCAGGAAGAAAGAAGGAGAAGAAAATCTGCAGGAGAGAAAGGGACCGGCGGTGTATGCTTTGCCGCTGGTGAGGAGTTAAGGCGACTGCTGGTAGGGGAGACGGTTAGGGGCTGAGTGAGGACGGTGGCTAAGGCTGTGGCAGAGATGGTGACCAACGGCAGAGGAAGCAAATTAAAGAAGAAAAAAAGCGCGAGAGGGGCTAAAGAGACGAGAGAGAAATCGACGGTGGCTCATGGTGGTCGGCTAGTGGTTGTGTTGGCTTTCTGTGGTGAAGGTGATGGTTGGAAGACTGGTGATGAGGGTGGTGGTGGCTGAAGACCACGGTGGAGAGAGAAAAAAAAAAGAAATGTGCAGAAATCGGAAGAAAAAATGGTTTTTTGGCTGACTTTGGACCCGAGTTTCTCCTCCCTCAGGTCACCAATGGAACCTCTATTTATAGGCGGTTGAAGCGGGTAATCCCGTCTATACCGGGGTAAAATTTCAGCCCTTGATTCTGTTGGGAAGGATTCCAACCATTGGCTCAAAGTAGGCATGGTGCATTGTCAAATCTGCAGAAAAAGCCGACATCGATTAATTGTCATTCACACTGAAATATTGACATGGAGCTGTAGAGGAACTGGAGATGATCATTTTCGTACACGTTTGGTTAAATTTGGTGGACGTTAAGTTCATTAAATGCACCTGCAAAGAGGTAACCGAACCAGCCTTTTCAAAAAAAAATGAAGAAGACAATGAACAGTGCTGAGTTCTGTTTTTAGCTAAAGTTCATTTCAGTCCTCCATCTTTCAATTACTATCAATAGAACCCCTAATTGACCCTAAACTTTTGCAATTAAGCCCCCTGGTGAATTTCAATTACAGCCCTGGATTTACACGCCTTTTGCACATCAGTTCCTGGTCTCAGATTTTTGCAATTTAACCCCTAATTGACCATTAAACTTGCAGTTTCTTCAATTTAGTCCCCGGTTTTTGTCAATTTGGCCCTTATAGTCCGGTGCCTTTTGCAAATTGGTCCCTGGTCTCGGATTTCTTCAATTTAACCCCTAATTGACCCCAAAACTTCAATTTTCTTGTAATTTGGCCCCTAATTTCAATCAAATAACTTGGTAAAAATTAAATTTGTTCTCTTAAAATTTCAATCTTCTCAATTAAGCCCAAATTAGGCTTCCAAACTTAAATTTTCACCAATTAAGCCCCAAATAAAATTAATTTGACCCATTTAAAGTATAATTAAGTCCTGGCACTTAATTAAATTCCTCAATTGGACCCAAATTAATTCTTAAACATAATTAAAATTTAATTTGGCCCATGATTAAATCAAATTGGCCTATTGAAAATTTAATTATGTCATCGGACTTAATTTTTATATAAATTCGTCCAATTATCATTTAATTTAATCTTGAATTTGCATTTTGTTTCTCCATTTTTGGGCATAATGGGGTATAATTAGGCCTTGAATTTCCTCCAACAAATTACAGCTTGATTCTCCGGCTTGCTTTCTCCACGTTATTAGCCTTTATTTTATTTTTTATTTTTATTTTGAAAAAAAATATGAATTTTTAGGGAATAACCTGGAATTAGGTTATGACACAGATGACTGGTCAAAACTCAAAACCATGATCTTAGACCAAACCGGATCTGAAAACTATCAACGACATAGTTACCCAATTACATGGTACCTTTTGGTGAGTGACACAAAGCTTCGAGGGCAGGAATGAATTTTTTGAAGTGTTTTTGAGATAAATATCAAGTTCGTTGTCCGAGGAGTAGGATGATGCTGGCGAAGATAAAAATTATGCTTTTTTCATCCTACTGCACAAGTAAAATTGTCTCCCACTCCTTGCCCTGGTCTCACACGCTAACTTGTAGAACTTCATATTCCCTCCAATCTCCATTAATCTCAAATAAATTCATATGCTATTGTGCAGGACTGTTGCTCCATTACATCATAGAAATTGCGTAGGAAACTTCTTGCTTTGGTTGTGTAGTGTGGTGGCCTGTTGTGCTGGACTGTTCCTCTAGAACAATGGAAGAAAATTATGTCTCCCGACTCTTTAGAAAATGGAGCAGGATTCTAGACTTCCCATTGAGGTTACATTTCATGATTTCATCCAAACTAGTCTGTGTCCCAAAGATACCGTTTGGAAACATGGTATAAACCGTATTTTTTTAAATTTTAAATGTATTTTTGTTTAAAATAAAAAAATTTATATATTTTTTTTTATTATTTTGATGTGTTGATATCAAAAATAATTTTAAAAAAATAAAAAAAAAATTAATACATTTTAAAAAAAAATACTTTGAATGATCATTGATACTACAATTTTAAATATACTGTAAAACAAATATACTGTAAAACAACCCCCCCCCCCCCCCCCAAAATAATGACAAATAAAACTATTTGATGAAGAACAAGAACATGACATTCTTAATACTAGTCTAATACTCAATATCTTTTTTTTCTTGTGTGGTCAGATAGAAAGTGTTCACTTAACATACAAGAATTTTCAGCATGCCATGTTCTTTTTCTGGGTTAAGTTCCTTTGTGCTATTCCCACCCAGTCAAATCATAACAAATATTTTTTTAAATTGTTTTAACTAAAAATTAGATATTTATATTTGTACATAAAAATCCATCGATTATTAAAATGAAAGCTAAAATATATAAGAAAATCATTGTACATGTATCTTTGTTTATTATGAATTGTAATAATAAAAAAATGATTTTGCCCTTTTTATTCTCCTTTTATATTTGATGTTTACCCTTCTTCTTTTTTTGATGATTTTGTTAGTTTTTTAATTTTATTATTTAACATTAAATTAGTTGACAATTAATTTTTTAATTAAACCCGTGTTTTTAATTTCATAGGTTATAAATATAGAATATTAACTTAGATTTAAAATATTCACATGGATCAATTAATATAAGTTTAAAATTTACCCTCTCTTCTTTTTTTTCCCACAATGGCTTTCATACTCTTCATCTTTCAATGATTATGGATTGATTGTTTTTTAATTGATCAAAGTTGTTGTTGTATTTATTTATTTATTTTCAAAGTTAAATAGCTATAATGCTTATAAATGCAACACAACACTTAACTTGGGTCCAAGTTTTTTTTTTTAAAAAAAAATCAATTTAAAAGCTTAACTTTAGGGGCTTCATTATCATTTCATGGGCATTTTGATATTTTACTTAATATCAATAACAATGAAAAAGCCATTTTATTTGTTTTTATCTGATTTCATCTATCAATGTTTAATTGGTTTAAAGATAGCCTTCGTGAATGATTTTTTTTTGTTTTTTTTTTTGTTATTACGATCTCAAACAAATATCTATTTTATGATTGATATAAGATTTTGTGTGCATCTAATTTTTATCATATAATTAAGTAATTGTTTTCAAAAAATTATTAAACCCAGTTAAATTCATAAACGGAGTTATGTCACCAGAGTTATCCAATATGTCGTCGTCTCAATACTTTTTAAAAAACCTTCTTGTTTTTTTATAAGTTGATCCATGCTTTTATCAGTCATTTAAATTTTCTTTGAACCCATTAAATTAACTAATGCACATCGAGTTAGCTCTTATATGGTTTAATTGAAACCAAAAAGTTTCAAGATTAACATATTTACTAGAGTTTAATAGCATTGCTAAAGAATCCCGTGCTCTTAGTGGTTTTTTACATTTTAAAAAATTGATGCAGCACAAGGCAATGGACAAGTTATTAAGTAAAATACTAAAAGTGTGGGGGATTCACGGTACATGGTTGAATTGTGATCTCCTCATAAAATATTTTTTATCCCTTTATTTTATTTAGCTTTTATATGACTAAATTTTAGGTCAATTTAGGCTAATTTATTTAGAGAGAGTGAGATTGAAAGGCATAAGACTAAAGTAAAAAAACGCGAAGGAAATGAATGATTTTTTAAAACTTTGATGAAAAATATCTATTTTGCTATAGGAAAACAAAACCAAATAAACATATTATTGGGAGTAATTTAATAACTTCACGACAATCCATTTATCATCACCAAATTTAAAGGAGGCAATTATGTCTTTTTGCTATTATAATGCATTATAAAATTATCATTCTTCCTTTAGGTTCAAAAATTTTTACATCTTACATGCAAGAGCTTTTTCATATTTTTTTTGTTTTTTAAAAAAACTAAATTAACTTACATGCCTTTAAAAGTTAAATTTTCTATAGCATATGTTTAAGGGGGCATTTTTGTATTTGCACTTGGTTTTTTTTTTTTTTTTTTTGCTATTATCATGTTGAATTAGGGACAATTTTATAATTTAATATATACAAATATTATTAAAAAAAATTATTGATGCGTGTGTTGCACGTGTCAGCATGTGGACGGTGTGTACATGCCTTTTCGATGACCGAACACCACCTTCCACAGTGGTATTGGGATCGTCTCAGCGTCACCTCTATGGTGAGGCGATACATGTGGCCAACTATCATCCGGTTTGGCACTAATAACTTTTTTTTCATTATTTTCTCTCTCCTTCTTGATTTACACGCATGTCCCTTCAAATTTTCAAAACAATCCTTCAATTTATTATTTCTTTAGATTTGGTCATTGTTTTTTTTATTACTATTTGTTTTATTTGGAATAATTTATAAAATTAATTTTTTTTTCAATTTCATCTCCTTTAATTTTTTTCATCTTTCAAATTTGGTCTCAATTATTTTGATTGCTATTTTTGTTTGAGATATTTTTAAAAATTGATTGTTTTACAATTCCATTTTTGATAGGCTTTTTCCCATCAAATTTCATCCTTATTCTTTTCATTTTTATTTTTTTCACTTTGGTAATTTTTTAAAATTAATTTTTTTTATTTTATCCTTTAATATTAAATTAGTTTGGAATTGAGCTTATTGATTAAGTCTGGATCTAGGATTTTTCAAGTTGCTAGTTTTAGAGATTAACTCAAGTCTAAAAGGTTTCTCCCAGTTGCTTTGATTTTTTTTAAGCTCATGTTTTTTAATTTTAAAATTCAGCATTTATTCAATTAGAGATTGGGCTATGTTATTTTTGTTTATTTTATTTCTATAGATTTTTCATTAATTTTAAAAATGACTCGGTTTATCTCAGTTTTTTTTAATTTACTTTGATAAATTTTTTAAATTGATTTTTTTAATTCATCCTTTAACATTAGATTGATTTTAATTTTTTTTTGTAATTTTTTTCATTCAACATTGAGTTATTTTATAGTTGAGCTTCACAATTTTATACAATTCACTTTTGTTGATGACTTTTTTTTACATTTTATTGGCAATGATAATGATCATTTGATTACATAAAAAATTTATTCTAAAAAATTGAGTAATTAAATATGATTGAGTATATAACTTATATTGTGAGATCAAATATCTTAATCTTATCTATCTCTTGATCAAATATTGATTTAATTAATTAGATGTGCATGTTGATTAAGTATTTCTATTTATGATTGAGAATTTTTTTGTATAAAAAAAAGCATTGAGAAAGCCTGCAATTTATTTTTTTCTACAAAAAAATAATTAGATCAACACAAATCACAAGTCAAATAATTCAAGAAAACAAAACAAATTAACATTGACTTTTCATTTATTATTCATCATGACTGATATTATTATTCATTTATTGTTCATGGCTTGTTTTATTAATCATTATGTTTTTCTTTTGGATCATATCTCCATGTATTTTATAGATTTGAAGTTTTCTATCATATTTTAAAATTTGACTGGAGTCCAATCTAATGATTTATAGTTTGAATTTATAATAAAAAAAATAATTAAAAGAAAAGAACCAAACTGAAACATGTGTGAAAATCACATAGTCAATTGACTATTTCACTATTTATTATGACTCAAATTACTATTTATTTATTGTTCATGATTTATTTATTTTTTTGTTATCATTTTTTTTGTAGTTGCATTAGTTATAGCTAAGTCTTGACATAGCAAGCTCCCATGCGTGTAGCTTTTTTTAGTTGAACCGGATCCCTTTCTATGTTTTTTTTTTTATAGGTTAACATGATATTTCAATTATCATTTAATTTTATCTCTAATAATATTATAACTTTTGTTACCAAAATAAAAACAAAATGCATGAACTAGAAAAGACATTTCACAGAACAAATACATTTTTTTTCTAATAGTTTAGTTCATTGTATTTTTTATAAATATTTATTTTTATAATCATCTAATTAAATAAAATATGAATTCTATAAAACAAAATTATTAAATTTAACGGATGCACCCGTCAGTACGAATTCAGTTGAATCATGGTAGGTCAGCTCCTACGTTGAAGGGTTGGAAACGTGGCGTAATCCATTAACATGGTTGACGTGTCACCATTTTAACCCACCAGCCTTGAACAAGTCTTTCGTGACAGTGCGCAGGCAACAGCGCAGCAATTTTAAATTTTTGTAACTTCAGATTTCTTATCAATGTAGACATTGAATATTCCTTACTTTCACCGTTTTACTTCTTTAACAAGAATGGGTTTTAAGTAAGTCCATGCATGCTCCTCATGATTAAAATTAAACTCCATCACCCAACTATTTCTATCGCTTGTTTATTTTGTATTTTAAAAATGTTTTTTTATTTTAAATTATTATTATTATTATTATTATTAGATATTTTCAGATGTCAAAAATAAAATTTAAAAAATAAATAAAATAATATTTTCATATTTTTTAAATAAAAAACAATTCTCATCATACTACTGTGGATGTAACCAGTCATTACGCTATAATTTTCTTACTTTATGCATAATTAACTACAATTTCATTCCTTGACTAACTCCATCGCTTTAATTTGGTCCTCTCATCCCATCATATTAATAGTTTGGATAAAGAAAACTCATGAAAGTCTTCTATAAGGAAAAATAAAATAATAATATTTTAATATTTTTTAAAATAAAAAACAATTCTCATTATACTATTCTTTGGATGTAACCATTCATTACGCTATAATTTTCTTACTTTATGCTAACTAAATTTCATTTCTTGATAAAAAATGTGTTTGGAAATACGATGCAAATTATATTTTTAAAAAATTTTAATTTTTTTTGTTAAAATTTAATATAATTTATATATTTTAAATTGTTTTGATGTATTAATATCAAAAATAATTTTTAAAATATAAAAAAAATTATTAATATATATTTCAACATAAAAAATTATTTCAAAAATTATTTCAAAAACAATCACTAGTACACTATTACCACTTTAATAAGATCCTTTCATTCCACTATATTAATAGTTTGGACAAAGAAAACTCATGAAAGTCTTCTATAGGGAAAAATAAAATAAAATAAAAATTTGTGGAACGAGGACTTATTTGTACTTAACACTGGTAGCGCTGCTTTTCGGCTTTTCCAGATCGGTGACGTGCAGGTTTCAGATTTAAAAGCCATGGCTCTTGAGGGATTCGCATTGCATCAACCCTATCATCTTGCAACTTCCTCCCATCGTCATACCCCCCCTCTAATCGAAGTCGCGATCTCTCTCTCTCTCTCGCTCTCTCTCCATCTCTTCCATTCTCTCTCAAAAAAAAAACGAAAAAAATAATTCGTAACTTCACGGTCTCATTTTCTATCTACAACAACAAACAGATCTGAGATCAGATTCAAGGATTTTGAAGGTTCAATTTTTTAACTGAAATTTGCAAATATTCAGATCTTGAAAAAGAGAAAGCAAAACAACAACAAAATAAAAAACCTAAATTGAACCAGTCCGTTTGCTTTTGCACTCTAGATTCTTTGAAATTTGTTGATTCTTTCTTCAAATCGTGTTTCATGATCGTGGATTGGGTTTTACTACATGTTTAGATCCAGTTAAGGTTAACTATATTAAAAAGAAGGAAACCCTAGATAGATAGCGATGGGTAAAAATGAGACCGCCGGCGGCGGCGGCAGTAGTGGAATAGAAGACGTTGAGGAGGGGGAAATATCGGATACAGCATCAGTGGAAGAGATCAGTGAAGAGGATTTTAATAAGCAAGAAGTTGTTATAGTGAAAGAAACACCATCTTCAAACAACAGCTCACAGAAAGTTTGGACGGTGAGGGATCTGTACAAGTATCAAGTGGGAGGTGGATATATGTCTGGCTTGTATAATCTTGCCTGGGCACGAGCTGTTCAAAATAAGCCATTAAATGAGCTGTTTGTTGAGGTTGAACTGGATGATAGTTCCAAGAAATCTTCTATAAATAGTAGCGAAGAAGATAAGAGAACTGTCGTGATCGATGATAGTGGTGATGAGATGGATGTTGTTAAAGTTATTGATATTGAGAAAGAGGAGGGGGAGTTGGAGGAAGGTGAGATTGATTTGGATTCGGAGCCGGTGGTGGTGCAGAGTAAGGGAATGGTGAGTGTTGATGTCGAAAACAGGGTGAAGTCTATTCGTAAAGATTTGGAGAGTGTTAGTGTGATTGAAACTGAGAAGTAAGTGTGTTTTTGTTGCTGAAAGTTTGTGAATTTTGTAGAAATGAAGATTTTGAAATATTTGGTGAAGGTATTGGGATAATGATTATTATGTTTGGATTAATTGTTTTGTTGGTTTATTTTTTGTAGGTCATTTGAGGCAGTTTGTTTGAAACTGCATAAAGTATTGGAGAGTTTGAAGGAATTGGTGGGGGGAAATGATAATAGTTTTCCCTCAAAAGATGGTCTTGTTCAATTGCTTTTTATGGCAATTAGAGTAGTTAATTCGGTGAGGCACTTACAGAATACTTTTTTTACTCAATTTCATTCTTCAAAGAGTATTTATCGATAAAAATTCTGGTCTAAAGCAGTTCTATTTAATGTTCTGTTGTAATGCTGCTGGAAACTTTGTGGAGACTGAATCGTTGCTCATTGCAGGTTTTTTGCTCGATGAATAAAAAATTAAAGGAGCAGAATAAGGGGGTTTTCTCAAGGTTTGGATTTTGTCATGTTCGTTATTTTGTTTCATTAGATTTTTCATACTCAAATTGTTTAGGTATCTCATCATTGCATCTTCTGTTTACAGGTTTTTTTCCCTTCTAAATAGCCATTATCCTCCTTTTTTCTCTCCTGGGCAGAACAAAGAGGTGTGTGGTTTGTAACTTCGACTTTAGAATTCATAGTCTATATTTTCCTTGAATGTGGCTTGCTTTTGATTATTGGTGCTGTTATTTCTGCGAGGCAACTAAAAAATGTGTCTGTTTCACAGATAGAGCTCATCGTTTCCTCAGTGGGTTCTTATTATATTTTATCTAGTTCAAGAACTGGTGAAGAAGATAGAGAAACACAGGTTTCTGGTGAAGTGAATGAGAATCATAACGATTCTTTAGCGAAAACTGCAGGTTATGATTTGACAACTATGAATGAAAAGTTACCTGCTGCTGAAACGTTTGTTCAGAATAAGCCAAACAAGTCAATAGAAGCTCCTAAACCACCAGGTGTACCTAGTTTTAAGAGTAGGGGAGTTTTGCTTCCTTTGCTTGACCTCAAAAAATATCATGATGAAGACAGTCTTCCTTCACCAACACAGGAAACGACACCTTTCCCTGTTCAAAGACTATTGGCTATTGGGGATGGAATGGTTAGTTCTGGGTTGCCTGTGCCTAAGGTGGCACCTGTTGCTGAAGAGCCTAGAATGCATCCCTATGAAACTGATGCACTCAAAGCTGTTTCCAGCTATCAACAAAAATTCAATCGTAATTCGTTTTTCACAAATGAACTTCCAAGCCCAACACCTTCGGAAGAATCAGGCAATGGGGATGGTGATACTGCTGGGGAAGTTTCTAGTTCATCGACTGTTGTTAACTACAGAGCTGTAAATCCACCTGTTTCAGACCAAAAAAATGCTTCTCCTTCACCACCACCACCACCTCCTCCCCCCCACCCTGACAGTTCTAATATTCGTGGAGTTGTACCCACTAGGAATTCTGCACCAGTTAGTTCAACCATCAAAGCATCTGCAAAGAGCAGGGACCCTAGGCTTCGATATGTTAATATTGATGCCAGTGCTTTGGACCACAATCAGCGAGCCTTGCCCATGGTTAATAACCTACCTAAAGTGGAACCTGCTGTAGCAATAGTGGGTTTGAAGAAACAGAAGATAGAGGAGGATGTTCTGGATGGTCCCTCATTGAAAAGGCAAAGAAATTCGTTTGATAATTATGGTGCTGTAAGGGATATTGAAAGTATGACTGGAACTGGTGGCTGGTTAGAGGACACTGATATGGCTGAACCTCAAACCGTGAACAAAAATCAGTGGGCAGAGAATGTAGAACCTGGTCAAAGAATAAATAATGGATTTGTATGTCCTAGTTCCGGTAGTGTTAAGTCCAATGTGAATGGTAGTGGAAATGCGCAGTCCCCATTTATGGGAATCAGCAACATTACTGGAAGTGAACAGGCACAAGTTACAAGTACTGCTACAACGTCCCTACCTGATTTATTGAAAGACATCGCTGTGAATCCAACAATGTTGATAAATATACTTAAAATGGGACAGCAACAGAGATTAGCATTAGATGGACAGCAGACACTTTCTGATCCTGCAAAAAGTACATCACATCCTCCAATTTCCAACTCAGTACTGGGAGCAATTCCTACAGTGAATGTTGCTTCCTCACAGCCCTCTGGGATTTTGCCAAGACCTGCAGGAACTCCAGTTCCTTCTCAAATAGCCACATCAGTAAGTACTAATTGTCTGTAATTTTTTAGCATCCTGAAATGACAATTATTGTTCGTAAGAATGTGCTTAGTTAGGAATGAAGTTTAGTTGAGTTGAAGCACATGCATCTTTGGAGAATTATATACGCCTAGTGCCTATGCAGTTGGATTTGTTTGATCTTGAAATTAATGGTTTTTGTAGTTTTATATTATATTGTGTATTTGTTTGGTGCTGGAACATTATCATCGCAAGTACAAAAATTTTGTTAAACTTTAAGGATAGCCTTGGTTGCTTTTCTTTCCCTGGGATAATGCAATAAGTAAATAAAATAGAACCTTATGTGATTAGTGTTAAACAGTTAAAAAAGATTTCCAAAATATCTCTTTCTCAGTATGTTGAAGGCTTCTTAATTATATATGGACTTGGACCCTGCAGGATGAGTCAGGAAAAATTCGAATGAAACCACGAGATCCTCGTCGTTTTCTCCATAATAATTCACTCCAGAGGGCTGGGAGCATGGGATCTGAACAATTCAAAACAACAACCCTCACACCCACCACCCAGGGGACTAAAGATGATCAAAACGTGCAAAAACAAGAGGGGTTAGCGGAATTGAAGCCAACTGTGCCACCTGATATTTCCTTTCCGTTTACAAAGAGCTTGGAAAATATTGCTGATATTTTATCTGTTTCTCAAGCATCGACAACTCCACCTTTCATTTCTCAGAATGTTGCATCCCAACCTATGCAAACTAAGTCGGAGAGAGTGGATGGCAAAACTGGAATTTCAATTTCTGACCAGAAAACTGGACCTGCTTCATCTCCTGAAGTTGTTGCAGCAAGTTCTCATTCACAGAACACGTGGAAAGATGTTGAGCATCTTTTTGAAGGCTATGATGACCAGCAAAAAGCTGCTATACAGAGAGAGAGGGCAAGAAGGTTGGGAGAACAGAAGAAAATGTTTGCTGCACGCAAGCTCTGCCTTGTCTTGGATCTTGATCATACTCTTCTCAATTCAGCCAAGGCAATTCTCTCTTCTTGTTGTATAAATATGGCCTTTTTCCCTATCTGGGATAACAGTTGACAATCAAGTTCTTTCATATTAATTAATTCCTCACCTTTTCAGTTTGTTGAAGTAGACCCAGTGCATGATGAGATTTTGAGAAAGAAAGAAGAACAAGATCGTGAAAAGCCATACAGACATATCTTTCGCATTCCTCATATGGGGATGTGGACGAAACTGCGGCCCGGGATCTGGAATTTTTTAGAAAAGGTAATTTTAGTCAGGTTTTGAATTGATTTAGTGCTTGAGTTGTATCTTAGGCAACTAATGCAATTTTTTTCCTGCAATTAGGCTAGTAAACTGTTTGAACTGCATCTATACACAATGGGAAACAAGTTATATGCTACAGAGATGGCAAAAGTGCTTGATCCAAAAGGGGTTTTGTTTGCTGGACGAGTTATCTCCAGAGGTGATGATGGAGATCCTTTTGATGGTGATGAGAGGGTTCCCAAGAGCAAGGATCTTGAAGGGGTGTTGGGTATGGAGTCAGGTGTTGTTATCATAGACGATTCAGTGAGAGTCTGGCCCCATAACAAATTGAACTTGATAGTTGTAGAAAGGCAAGTATTTTGTGTCCCATTGTAGACCATCATTTCTATGAAGGCATTTATTTCTATTGGTTACATCATCTTTTCTCCCTTTACCCATTTACCAATCTGTGTTGCAGGTATATTTATTTCCCTTGTAGTAGACGTCAGTTTGGGCTTCCTGGTCCTTCTCTTTTGGAGATCGACCATGATGAGAGACCAGAAGATGGAACTTTGGCATGCTCTTTGGCGGTGAGGCAAAACTCAAACTATCCCTGAGATTCTTGTAAACTTTCAATCCCTTGATCATTTGTTTTTGTTTGAAATAGGTTATTGAGAAAATACATCAGAACTTTTTTACCCATCGTTCACTAGATGAAGCAGATGTTAGGAATATCCTTGCCACAGAGCAGAGGAAGATTTTAGGTGGCTGTCGCATACTATTTAGTAGGGTGTTCCCGGTTGGTGAAGTCAACCCCCACCTTCATCCACTGTGGCAGATGGCAGAACAGTTTGGTGCTGTCTGCACCAACCAGATAGACGAACAGGTTACTCATGTTGTTGCCAATTCCCTTGGGACAGATAAGGTAATGTAACTGAGATGTCGCACCACTTTTCAGCAAAGATTGAATTCCAAATCAGAATTTTATTTTTATCTGGTTTAAAATTTTTGAAAAATGCAAGGCTACTGCAGACCCTTTAAAAAAATCAAACGAAAATAGAATGGGTGATTTAAACCACAACAGACCTGTGCGTTGTTTCTCCTTCACGTGTAAAATGACACTTGAAAAGGCAAAATTTTTAGCTGTGTTTTAAATCGAGGCATGCTTTCAATTGTTTTGAACAGGTAAATTGGGCTCTTTCCACGGGAAGAATTGTTGTCCATCCTGGCTGGTGAGAGTTCTGTAATTTTTATTTCGTTGCTGTTTTGCACTGTTTTTCGTGTTTGACTAATGCCTTCTCTTTTTCACCCTCAACGCTCTTAATGTTAACAGGGTGGAAGCATCGGCTTTGCTTTATCGAAGAGCAAATGAGCAAGATTTTGCCATTAAACCATAACAATCACCAACCTAACCCCATCTAGTAAAAACTAAGACCTGATAAACGTGAAATCAAGATTTCTATTAAAGAGAAGTATTGCCGGGTTGTGATGGAGAAGTTTCACTCTAGACTGGAGACTGCTTGACATAGTTTTGACTTCTGGGGCATGCTAACCACCCGTTTTGTTGCTAATAACCTGAAGAGTTCAAATGGGAAATGACCGAGGGTCGTTGACCTTCTTGAACTGTGGTGGCGGGTTGGTGGCGTGGAACGTAGTCTACCCTTGGGGCCAAGCCATGAAAATTGGCTTAGCAAGCGCTTCCCCGTTTAAAAAGTCTCTTGGGTAACATGGACGATCATCGAATATAAGGTCAGGAGAGCCAAAATTTAAAATTAACATAGAAAATGACAGCTAAAGAGTGATTAACCTGAGCAACTTTTCAGACATGCTATTGGAAGAAATCATTGACAGCTAAAAGGGAGAAGAGGGGGAACTGGAGCTGTAAGGGATTAAACGATAAATGAGGTGGTGGAAACGCATGCTGCTAGTTCTATGTTTGTTTAGAAAGGAGATGTGTTTTTTTTACGGTTGCTGATACGAAATTCCAAGTGGGCAGTAGTTTCAATGCCATTTAGCACATATGGCTCGTAAATCTTCCACATTTGGAGTTGGCAAGATGTGTGCGGTGCCGATGCTTGCCTTGCGGAAGTAGCCTCAACACCTTTTCCTTGTTGTTTCTTTGATTGCTTTCCAAATGCCTGCTTGATGTAACTCGAGGTGAAAAAAAAAGGGAGTGGTAGCCCAATGTATTGTTGAAGTGCAAACGGCTGATAGTAATTAAGAGCATAACAATTTAAAGTAGAAGGGTTGTGTAAAAGACAAGGATGGTGTAAAAACGTGAAAGAGAACACCCCAGTCTATGCTACTGGGATTGTTAAGCTAGGAAGGAGTGCAGATCTCGTGGCTGCAACAATTCCACGCAATCTTACCTGGAGTTGCTATAAATAAGACGGTAACCAAAACTGGTGGTCAGACTTAAAGAGGACCACAAGAACTAAGAACCGAAGGACGTTTCCTATCTGGCCTGCTGTTACTGGTGGTGATGTTATCCCTCACGCATTCACGTGCTACATTTTCCCTTGCTGCCTCTGATGGTGGACATGTTTTAGAGCAAACTGCCTGCAGTTGTTCGTTGTCAGGAGAATGCACTCCTTTCTCCTTCGAGGCATGCCATCTGGTTGAATAAAAACTTTCTCATCATGGCAAATTGGCAATCTCTTTCGCATTATCACTCACAAATTGCAAATTTAAAAACGGACAGGCTGTAAAACCATTAAGCAGGAATGGCAAAACTTGTGAATATTAAGAATTTTGTGTCACAATAACGATATGAATACTCCAAGATATCATAACTTGCATGCCGCCCTCCTCACGAGCTGCCGGACATCTTACATGATGATAACTCGAACTTGACTTGAAAATAAATAAATAAATCTATGAGAAATGTGGATTAGACGACATGGTTGAATTGAAAACATAAAATATTAATAATAATGCTACCAGCACACTCGAACTGATTTATCTGTGGACCTGCATGGTGTGACATTTCTTTTTTTAAAAAAAGAAAAGAAAAGAAATATTACTATAATCTATGAGAATTGTGACATTTGTTATTAAGTAGATGGCATAAAGTTGTTTCTAATATCTTTAGTAATACTCAGAAGTTGAGCTCAATTTTTAGATGACTAAAAAATTACATCTAAATGATGAAAAATTTTCTTCGTTTTAGTCTGTCTTGTTGGATAGAAATATGACCATCAATCACAATGTGCCCAAAAATATTTGCTTATACAATAGGTAAAAGGAACTAAAGGAGAAGAAGAGTTTCTTTTTCTCTATTTCCACCGTCCAATGGACCAACTCAT
>Ga0325405_1003287_pt1 | contig 16643 bp, 10 predicted proteins | sample PopdelMetagenome_21_FD_205663 | JGI IMG/M metagenome (GOLD analysis project Ga0325405, IMG submission 205663) | Populus deltoides microbial communities from Bellville, Georgia, United States - Xylem-Control-R2 | ecosystem: Host-associated > Plants > Phyllosphere > Stem > Wood/Secondary xylem...
AACACCTTTTAATCAAACCAAAATTTTTAATCAAAATAAAATATCATCATAAAATACTTGGATAAAAGAGTTAAAATTAATTAATATTTGAAAATAAAAAGGTTGAATAAAACGATTTTTATATAAAACTTTAATTTAAATAAATAGATATTGTATATAATGGATTAATTGAAATAATTTGATGATAATATATATAATGAATTTATTGTTATTTATAAAATATTTTATGTAATAGACCTTATAAAAATTATCTAAAAAGATGTTATAATATACCAAAAAAACACCCATTAAAAAACTAAAACTCGTGTATTTAGTGGAAAAAGTGATCCAATAGCAAATCACCACGTGCATATAACAAAGAACAAACAAAATCAAAATATTAGAACCTAGTCCTTATACTCTAATAATACTAGTTAAGTGACCCGTGTTCTGCTATGAATCAAATATTTTTTTTTCATGAAAAATTATATATACAAGTATTTTCAATGTATTTTTGTAGTTCAAAAATTTAACAAATTAAAAAGTTTATGCACTCAATAATAAAATAAAATAATAATTATATGCGCTAATAAATAAATAAAAAATCATTAATGACACCTAAAAATAAAATTTGAAAAACCAAGAAACAGATGTAGATTAATATATTTAATTTTGAAAAATACAATATTTATCTAATCATGTTTGTTAATTAATCAAACAATAAGAGAAATAGACAAACATATTAAATTAATTGAATAAAAAAATAAATAACATGCAAAGCTACACGTATTAAAAATATCATTTGAAAATAAATATTTGTTATTTTAAAAAACATAGCTTATTTATACAAAAAGATAAAAACAAAACAATAGATGAATAAAAAAAACCTCTAATAAAAATTAAATCCATAACTAGAAAAATCAATATTATTTAAAAGAGGTTCTCTAAACAAAACAAAAGAAAAAATATGTATTAATGTAAATATAATTAAGTTTTTTTTTTTATAAAAAAACATGAATTGAAATAAACAAAAGTAGGGGAAAAAAAGGTTAGGCGCTGCTATGTCTAGGAAGCCAAGCCAGCCCGCCTAACCTATTTTAACTAGGGTCCATGTGCGGGCCACCAAAGCAGACCCGCATGAACAATCCTTTTTTTTTTTTAATGTGTGCCTGGGGCATGTCTTCTGCCCCTTTCTTTTATATATATAAAAACGACGCGTCGTCTGTTTTGCTCAGATTTGAAAATCGAGACCTATATTCTTTTGATAAAAAAAAATCTATTTCTGGCCCAAAATATTTATAAAACACCTTAGAAATCATGATAAATCTATCAATGGCCTTAAAAAAATTAACCCGAGCTCATATTTATTTTTCACGAACTTTATGATATAGAAATACCTAATATAAACTCTCCTCATCGAATGTAACAATTTGACACAAAAATCTTCAATTCTGGTAGCCTAAATCGGTGCTAACGATAAGTTTTTATCTCTATCGCTGGAATTTGACGACCCTTTTTTTTATCTCCTCTCTCAACTAGGGACCAAACAACAACAAAAATGAACCCACGTACCAAAATAGGATTGAAATAATTTTGAGGAACCGAAATTGTATAATCTGTATGATTATTTAAGTTAGAGGTCTAAAGTGAATTTTTTCAAAACTTATGGTATGTCATTCATGTTTACTGTGTTTTTTTTATTTCAGTTTTTTTTTTCCAATCCCACTATTTCATAAAAAAATTTAAATTAATTTCTCATTAAATAAGATTAAATCATTCTAAAACAAAGTTTAAAAATTAAATTAAAAAAATTAAATTTTACATAATGAAAATCCGACGCGTTTAAATTTATAGTATAATAAATTACTTAGTCCTAATTTCAGCAATTGTATATTACTTAACTAGTACTCATGATTTCAGAAACTATATATGCAATCCTATAATTTTAAATCACTTATAACTTAATCCTTTATTTCCCAATTTATTATATTTTAACAAGAAAAAATAGATATCTAAGATGAAAATATTGGCTATAAAACAAATAATATTTATAAATTAAAAATATTACTAATAATCATGAATAACACTCGTCAATAAATTGTTTAATTTCTTTTTTCACACTATAATCCTTAATTAATATGATTCGATAAACTAGAGGGACTAAAGTATAATTAACTCAAAGACCAAAAGAGCCATAAGTAAGTCCAGTCCACTGTCTCCTGCCGAAGTCGTCTGTCTCCTCCTCCTCCTTGTTGATTCTCTCGGTCTCACTCTCCCTCTTTCTTTGCCTCGCCTGCCTTGAAAACCCAACAATTATAACTATCATTTATTTATCAGAACAACACTGGGACACAGAGAGAGCTCTGTACTAGTAATGTTGGATCTTGTTGAACCCGTATATGTTTAGAAGATCTGTCAATGGGGACCCGTTTTAGATCCGGTTCTTGTGTTCTTGTCATTCTAGTTTGTGTTGTAGGAATTTGTGGGTTTGGTTCGGTTTCTTGTGGAGAGAATCGAAGGCCCAAAAACGTTCAGGTTGCTGTTCGGGCTAAATGGGAGGGCACTCCAATTTTACTGGAAGCTGGGTATATTTGCTCTTTCTTTCTTGAACTGTTGTTTTGTCTTGGGAATTTGGAGTTAATGTTTTTTTGAGGTTTTTTGAATTGGGTTTTTGTCTGTTGATCTTGTGTTTCTTTTATTTGTACGAAAGTTCTTTTCTTTGTTTTTTTCATGTTTAAAGGAACAAGGCAGAAGTTGGTCATATGTTTCTTTGAGGTTTTTTGAAGTGGGTTTTTGTATTTTGATCACGTGTTTCTTTTGTTGGTAAAAAATTTCCCTTCTTTTCTTTGTTTTTTTTTCATGTTTTTTTTGATTAGTTTCTTGAATTTTCTTGTTTGTATGGAAGTGCATAATTGGGGTTTTGTAGGCAGAAGTTCGTCGTACATACATAAATGCAAGGATGCCGTTGTTTGTATTCGACGATGTTTTTTTATGTGGGTTTTTATCTGTTGATCCTGTGTTTCTTTTATTAGTACGAATTTTTTTTTCTTTTCTTTGTTGTTTTCATGTTTTCTTGATTGGTTTCTTGAATTTTCTTGATTGGAAGTGCATAACTGAGGCTTCACGCTAAGGAACCGCTTCTGTAGGCAGAAGTCGGTCCTAGATTCGTAGCAGGTTAATGACGCGAGAATGTCATTGATAGAGGTAGAACATATGGGCGAATGGTGTGATCAGGGATGGCTGAAAGAGGATGCTTCTTCATAGGGGTTCTTTCTTGGAAGAAAATGGGAATAAAAGAACCAATAATCGTTTAATTATGTTGGAGTGTCTTGTGGAGAACATGAACAGTGCCTTAAGTTTGTGTGGGAAGTTCATTACTTGATGATGAACTTATATTGACCTTCTATGGTCTCTAGGTTAAATACCATTTCTTGTTGTTTTCTTTTAGTGAGAAATTTGAAATGACATCAAGGCCTCTTCTAAGAAAGGAAGTGGATGGTGGTCTTGAAACACCAATAACTTGCTGGAAGTCAGGATGTTGTTGCGAGGTCCTTTCCAAATGTTAATTTTTAGCCTCTCGTAGGCTGGAGGATTTCTCATTGATATATTGTTGAGTGGGTTTCAAGAAGCGATAGAATTGTAAGATAATGTGTAGGTGCCTATTATCTAACTCTGTTTGGTCGTTTGTGTGCTTGAATGAGCTAAATTCAAGAATCTGTGTGAAAATTCTGTGTTGAGGCAATTTCTTGTGGAAACTCATGTTCTTTTCAGCTATTTCCCTGACAATCTAGATTCTTTAACTAGTAAGTACCGGTGTTGAATGCCCCTGGACAAATTGGGCTGCCTATTCACGAGTCATTGGCTTTACTCATTTAGCAGTTCCATACACATTAGCATTCCTTCCTGAAAAATGAAAGTTTCTCTCCTTAATATAAGAATGGGTTTTTATGGTATTTTTTTTTTCCTGTCAAGTTCTTATACATTAAGTCATTATTCTTGAATATGTGAAACCTTTTTCTTCTTTTGTTTCACTTCTGGGCGCAGGGAATTACTATCTAAGGAAAGGAAAGATATTTATTGGGAGTTCATTGATAGCTGGCTTCATTCAAAGAAGGAAGACAATGATTCTTATACCGCTAAAGATTGCCTCAAAAAAATTATGAAACATGGACATGCTCTTTTAAGTGACACATTGGCCTCCCTATTTGATTTTTCTCTTATTCTAAGATCTGCATCCCCAAGATTGGTGCTTTACAGACAGCTAGCAGAGGAGTCTCTTTCTTCTTTTCCGCTTTTGGATGATAGTTTCTCAAACAATGCTAGTGGGGGCCTTGCCAAAACAAATGATACCAATGAAATGAAAAGGTCAGATCCCTTGCTTGTGGGAAGAAATCCTGAAATTCCTGGTGGGAAATGCTGTTGGGTGGATACCGGTGCGGCATTGTTCTATGATGTTGCGGATTTGCTATTGTGGCTTCATAGCCCTACTGGAATGTGAGTGTTTCCTTGTTTCTTGGTTGATAAATCGGCACGTACATCTAAATCTGGTATCACCAATACACTGCATGGTTTACCTTGGTTATATTTTTTCATGGTTGCCAGGGCAGAGGACTCGTTTCAGCAACCCGAACTATTTGATTTTGATCATGTTCATTTTGAATCACTTTCTGGAAGTCCAGTTACTATTCTGTATGGAGCTCTTGGAACTGATTGCTTTAAGGAGTTTCATTCCGCCTTGGTGGAAGCTGCCAAACAGGTATGTTACTTGGTGTTTTAGAGGATCTTATTATGCCATGGAATCTAGGGGTGTTTGCCGTTCACTTCAAACAGTTAAATCTAATGAAATCAAACCCCTCCAAAACAAACCATATATTCTCCTTTTTCTTAGATTGGCCAGAAGATACGGATTCTTTATTTCGTATATTAACTACAATAAAATATATGAAACACGCTTACAGACATAAATACTCTGTTTGCCAGAACTACAATAGTATAAATGTCTTCTTTTATTAAAAGCTGAACGAAAAATATTTTAGTTTAATTGGAGAAAAAAACATAGTTTTGCTGTTCGAGAGATTACTGTTTCACTTGTGTACATTTATGGTACTATTTTTCTTTCATACTATGAGTATGATATGTATATTCAATATTTATTTTCACTTTTTTTTGCTGACGAGTTGGCTAAAATTTTCAGGGGAAGGTAAAATATGTAGTTAGACCTGTTTTACCTTCTGGCTGTGAATCAAAAGTTGGGCAGTGTGTTGCTGTTGGGGCGAGTGACTCCTTAAATTTAGGTGGTTATGGTGTAGAACTTGCTCTGAAGAATATGGAATATAAGGCCATGGATGATAGTGCAATAAAGAAAGGTTAGAATGATAATCATTCTATGTACATAATTTAAAGCCAAGATGAAATTCTATAAGAGCAGTGTTATTCTGAATGAGCCAAACTACCTTTTTTGTCACACTCTTTTCGACTGACGATGTAAGTTTCAGGTGTCACTTTGGAGGATCCTCGGACTGAAGATCTTAGCCAAGAAGTTAGAGGGTTCATTTTTTCCAAAATACTGGTTTGTTATACTTGAAACTTGCCCCTGTACTTCTATTTCTTTTCACTTATTTGTCTTATTTTAGACAATTCTTTGACTATTTCTCTTTCTGTGCGTGTTCACGCATGTACCTGCACTTTGTCTTATTATAATAATGAAATCTGGCGGGGTTGTACATTGCATGTTGTCTTCATTTTGGCTTGACAAGAAACCGCCTTGAGTGCTGCCAACCATTTATCTCCCTCCCTCCCTCACACATGCAGTGTGCTCATGGGTCCACACACACTCCTGCACGCACGCATGCACAAATTTTTAATTTTTCGAGTGCTAGCTGTTTGGGTCTGTCTTCCATTGATTAGGAACTGCTTAATGCAAATAGAGTCCTGACACAATTCCAGCTGGTTGATTAAAATGGAAGTGAGTAATTGGAAAGTGTATAGAAACTCCCATTCAATTGAAGAACTCTGCTCATCAAGATCAGGATAAGGGTGCTGAGATCTCTGTAATAATATCCCCAAGCTTACTAAATTAATTAAGAAAGCCCTACATAATGTTTCTGTACTGTAATCCCTCATTGGGAAACAATGATTAGCACTAATGTTTATAGACCACATACAACTTCTGAACTTTCAAGTGTAGCTAAAATCTCATACTGTTCTTGATTTGTAAATATTGTTTGAAGTATAAACAAGAATTTACAAGAAAAGAAAGAAGTAGAAGATCAGGTGCAATGTAGGGAGGGACAGGCTTAAGTTAAAATCTTACTGACCAGAAAGTAAAGCGGTAAACACTTTGGAAGAGGCCAGAAGGAAGAGTTAATTAGATAAATTCTTTCCCTGGCTTCTGTTCTTCAATAGTTTGGTGTGGCCTATTGCTCAAAATTACCACATGATCCGTTGCTTCCTATTTTGGTGTCTGTCTAGTTTCTGTCTCCTCCCATAATGCTCATCTTCTGTTTTTTCTTTTGGAAATTTCTAAATTCATTATCTTTTTCTTATTTTAAAATATAAATTGTTGAGTGGTTTATCATCTTTAAATCTGAACATGAGCTGTAAAATGCTATAACTTGAATCATTTTTCCTGTATGATGGAAGATGTAAACATGAGCTGTAAAGGCTAATTGTTGAAGCCAAAGATGTTTAAAATTGGGATGATCCATGGAACTTTTGTATTTTAGACTATACTTTGAAGTACAAGACACCTATCCGCTCACTGTAAGGATCATGATTGCTATGTTTTTCATGTGCAGGAACGTAAACCTGAGCTTACATCAGAGATTATGGCTTTCCGAGACTATTTATTGTCGTCAACAATATCTGATACACTTGATGTTTGGGAACTAAAGGGTATCTATAATTTAAGCCTTTCTTCATGATTGCTTAGATAAACTGCAGTTTTCTGATCTCTTTTCCTTTCAACAGATCTAGGACATCAAACAGCACAAAGAATAGTTCATGCCTCTGACCCTCTACAATCAATGCAGGAAATCAACCAAAATTTTCCTAGTGTAGTTTCTTCTTTGTCTCGCATGAAGGTAACTTGTCATATGATGTTTGGATTTGACAAATTTTGAAATAAATATTCATAATTAATATCTTTACAGAGGAAATTTGTGATGTTGGTTGTTCTGATGTAATTGCGCGAATGTTGCCTCGTGCAGCTCAAGGATTCTGTTAAAGATGAGATAACTGCAAACCAGCGAATGATCCCTCCCGGCAAGTCCTTAATGGCTCTGAATGGTGCTTTAATCAATATTGAGGATATTGACCTTTATCTGTAATGCTTCTGCTCTCAGTGAACTTTTTCCCTCTTTTGCTGATGATTTTGTCTACCTGTTTTGAGTTCTTGAATCTCATATTTAGCTCAACTCAATCAAGCTTTAATACACAAACTAGTTAGGGTGATGGTTCATGAAGTTATTTTCTGAAAGCTTTCCTGACACAATCATTTGAATTCAATATCTTTATTCCATCCAAAGCAAAATTTTGGCAGTTGTATGGTTTATTGTTAGCTTCGATGCTTGTAAACTTCTGCAACTTGCAAACTTAAAGGACTGGGCTTCTCCATGTTAATTTTTGAGGATTGGCATAAGTAGTTTGTCTGTTTCCGAGGAGCATATTAATATTGATTTATGGTGAATATTACATATTTTACTTTGGCTTCATTAATTGTTGAAAAAAATGGAGGGTTGTGCTTCAGGCATCTGCTTGTCTTCATTAACCATTGGTCTGGGGTGCATGTTTACTTATCTGAAGATTGTTGTCAAATTGAGATTTGAATTGGGAATCAGAAAGCCCTTTTTGGGTTCAAAAATTGTAACATCCCTTTTTGAGTTTGAGAATTGCAACATTCAGTCACAAATGAAAGCAACATTATAAAATATGAATAACATACTACATATTTCTAAATAAAGGATAAATGATCATTTACTAAACAAATGCGCTCCAAATCATTTTAATTTTCTAGTTCTAAGTCAGTAATTGAACCCAAAGTCTCAAAATTCAACATATTATTTTGGTACTTTGATCATTCTAATGACTCAATAACTTATGATATATCTAAAAGCCATCTTCTAGCTAGTTAAATTACTGAATGTCCTAGTTTTAATAAGGAAAATGATTTACAAACCCTTCATACCAAATTTCCTTGCCAACAGATGTGTCTACTGATAATTGGTAAAGTGCATGTCTCATAAATTTTAAATGATTGTCCTTCCATTAAAATGTCACCGGCACTTATTTATATGAGAAATTTGTTTGTATATAATTAGTCTTTTAACAAACAGTAATAATTTTCTCAATATTGATGTCAGTATCACCATTGTCATTCTTGTTGTCTTTGGCACTCTTGCTTTCTTGCACTCTTCTCTTTCTTTGTGAAACTTGAATTAATAATAACCCATTTAAGTTTCAAATAGAAAGATTTACCACAGAAAATTGTTTATACGCTGTTTCTATCCATGACCTTTAAGACATCGCATTTGTATTCTTATCTCTTTTAAAATTATGCATTTTACTTCTATTTTCTATTTGAGTTGACTTGTATGATTCAATGAATCGAATCAAATTTTGACTGAATTGCATGATTTATTTAAGTCAGCTATTCACTCCATGATTTGCATTGTTTCATATGTGATCAAGACAGATTATAAGATTCGTGTTGAATAGTAAGATTGTAACCATTTTGGAATTGTTACTTTGACATACATGTGCTATTTTTGATGTGGTGCAATGTTTTTTTTTTTCTTTTCATGTGATTATTTATTCCTATGTTTTTTTTGGAAATGGAGAATCTGAAATTAGATGTATAATTGCTCCAAACTAATGCTAGTTACTAGTGCGTTCCAGCATTTATTTAGTTGGGGAACTTCTAGGTTAACACAGCTTTAGGTTAAGACTTTTCATTTGCTGATAGGCTCTGCCATTAAATTAAATATTTCAGATAACTGGACAAACTGTGCTGTCTGGTTTTTAGAATTAAACCAAATTTCATTTGTACTTTTAGAGTTTAATATCCTAAATGTCCCCTTGAGGAAGGAGGGCGAGGTTGGTTGCTGCTCTGCAACCTATTGTAAAAAAAGAAGAGATGTTTGTGATTTAAAACAGCTTTAGTGAGTTGACTTTGTTATCTTAAGAGTACCCGATCTTTGTACTTTGCGGGCCAAGCATTCTGCCGATGTAAACAAGAGACTTATTGTTACAGCCAAATATACACATGTAATTCAAAGGGATATTTCTTTTTAGACTTTTTAACAACTAGACAGTCTTCATTTCACTTTTTTTTCATTTCTAAATACCACTATATATATATACTGTCACCTGACATTAATATAATTTGGATCTCTTCAGTGAAGCATTTCAGTTTTGTGACTGAGTTTATTGTACTTTTAATATTTCTTTCCTCTTATTCTTTTATAGGTTGGTAGACATGGTCCAGCAGGAATTATCATTGGCCGATCAATTTTCTAAATTGAAGGTGAATGTTGCTAAATTCTCTCTTGCTTTATGCATAGCAAGGACTATAGGTGATGAGCACCCTTAATCCCCCCCCCCCCCCCGGCGCGAAATTTCCCTTCTGGACTAGCAAAATTACTAGCATGACTTGATAAGCATGGTTAAATAATTGGTTTACTTTTTGAGCATTTTGTCGGAGAGGAAGAGAAGGAAATATTGGATTTTCTTTTTGAGCATTTTTTGTTGGAGAAGAAAGAAGGAAAAAAAAGGCGAAGTTACATGGCTGGATGAGAAGTACACTGGCATAGAGGTGACAAAATTGTAAGAAGTACACCTGGTTACTTCCTAGTTTCTGACATTACCTATGTGAAACTGGGCTCAATCTGTTGAACAAACTTCTCACAACCATAGTGTTTTGGAAACATCATTTGTAATTGCTCCCAAATAGCCAGGAAATAACACAATCCAAGGGTGTATATGTTGCTGGCGAACACGGGAGGATTAGTCGCCAACTTAGCTTTTTGGTGCTTATTGCAAAAGCATAAGTAAAGTGAATTTCAAAGTCCTAAGGAAAGGGTTTTGTATTAGCCATTTAAGTTGAAAACTAAATGGATTGGCATTTACTAACAGTTGAATTCTACAGGACCCTTTATTGCAAAGTTGTAGAAATACTCCAGATAATTAAGGAACTTTTCTCCACATCTTAATCAATTTGCTGTAGTTTCTTTTTGAAAGCTACCCTTCAACTTTTGAGAGAACAGCCAACCTCTTCTTAGGCCCTACAATTCTTTTTTGTTTCAGTAATGAGAGAACATGGCTTTGAGGGAGAGGAGTTGCTTCTTTCCATAACTCTAGATCAATTAAAAGTCTATAGTATAGGGAACAATATATTGTTTTTGCTTTATTGTTTTAGATTTGCATCTGTTAATGAAGCTCTTTTTCTCTATTTTACTTCCACCATGTTGTGCTCTTATTAGCAATAACATTGATTATAATTTTGTCTTTGCTTTAATAACATGTTCTATCTAATTTGCTTCACACACTTGCACACATGTACATTCATATATGTAGATGCAAATATATGTCATTCCATGCAATTCAGGTTAATATGTCAAATTGGACTGTGATTTCATGAAGTGAATTTCAAAAATAGCAAGAATTGTATTAAAAAGTTAATAGTGCTAATTTTTGCAGGTTCCTCGCAGCACAATAAGGAAACTTCTTTCGACAGCGTCTCCTCCTGAATCCAGTATGATCCGTGTTGATTTTCGTTCAAGTCATGTTCATTATCTTAATAACTTAGAGGAGGATGCCATGTATAAGCGGTGGAGGAACAATATAAATGAGGTGGATATATTATTTTCAACATTTTTCTTTTAAGAGTGATGGTTTTGTAAACTCAAATCTCCTTGAATTTTTTGTTTTTTGTGCAGATTTTGATGCCTGTCTTCCCTGGACAGCTACGTTATATCCGCAAGAACCTGTTTCATGCTGTTTATGTTCTTGATCCAGCCACTAGTTGCGGTCTTGAGGCAAGTTTTAATTCTGATGTTTATGATTAACAGTGCCCATCGCTATCCTGCCCTGTTGAATTGTTCATATGTTGAGTTTTGTATACTTGCAGTCTGTCGACATGATTTTGTCTTTGTATGAGAACAACTTCCCAATGAGATTTGGATTGGTTCTATATTCTTCAAAGTTTATCAAAAAAGCAACTAGTCGTGGCCTACATTTATCTGCTGAGGAGAATGATGGTGAAACTGAGGAGGATATATCCAGTTTGGTATTTTCTTTCTTTAGTTTCCATTTCTTTTTCTCATTTCTTTTCCCATTAACTCTTATTGCTAGCCTTACAAATGGTGTGCTGTCTGCTTGCCAGGCTGATTTCATTCTAACTTTTGGATTGGTGATTCATGGAATAAGCATATGAATTTTGTTGACATGTTTTGCAGATCATACGTCTTTTCATATATATTAAGGAAAGCTATGGGACACCAACAGCTTTCCAGTTTCTGAGCAATGTAAGACTTGCTCTGTACTTTGGCATATTATCAATTTTTAGCACTTCTCTGGACCGCAACTTCCTGCAATAGAAACATGCCTTCTGCTCATATGGTTACTAAGTACTAGGTTTGTATTTTTCCTAGTTTTTTGAAGTATGCACTTGGTTTGTTTTAGTTGGAAAGGTTTGCAATTTTACCTAACGAGGAGCAGTTTGATAAAATATCAATCAAAGGAGAAAGAATGTGAGGGATAATTTTTTCCAAATGAAGAAGTGATGGGAGGGTCTATTAGTTTATGTAATGAGTAAACTCTTGAGCCAAATGCACGTGAGTTAGTTTGAGTATTGAGTGCACATGCATCCCTAAAAAATGATAGGGTTTTGGACAGGGTCCAGCCGCCTCTCTAAGTAATCCTTGACACTGGTGATGTCCATATGCAAGTGTGATAGTTCAACCTTCTTCCTCTTCCTTTTCCTCTTCTTCTTCAACATAACATTAGCTTCCTGATGCAGAACAGCCCTGAATATGTTGAAGTCTTAGTGTTTTTGATCAGTGTTAAGGTTAGGGTTTGACATATGCTGATTTGAGATTAATGGCTGGTGTGTTTTAGAAGATTTTTGGGGTCAAATCATGGCTAAGTACCCAAAGTACTGCAGGGATAAGAAGAAGGAAGAATCAAAATGGAAAACCCAAGGCACCAAGCCTCCAAAATAACATAACTCAATTTATTTTATAACTCTGCTCTAGTAAAAATAAGACATTGCATCTCTATTTATAGTGATTAGTGTCGGGTGCGACAGAATGGCCCGACAATTAGGACGGCTTATCACACTAATACTTCTAAACAGAATTGGCATAGCTAATCCTAACATGACTAGGAAAACAACTGAATTGGAATAAATTATTGAAGGCTAAGAAACCACATTCTGATAACATCAAATCTTATACTAAACCTGAAAATGGCCAAAACTTTCTGCTTTCCAGGAACTTGCAGAAGTTGCAATTCTGCCCCTTCTTACAAAATTACCCTTAAGTTAATACATTAAACTATAAACAAAGAAATCTACTGTGGATGCTTATGCTTGACCCAAAAGACACTTTGATTGATGAAGTCAAATAATCAAGCCACCTTATTACTTAATTTCTTTTAGGTTTCAATAGACCCTCCTTTTTTGCTAGCTTAAATCGGAACAGTTTCCTCCCTCACTGCCATTCATTTAAGTGTAGGAGCATATGGTCTTTGTTGGATGGTAAACATATTTCATGTTGTTGTATGTGCGTTGCTTTTATTCAGTACATTTTGTTTTTTGTTAACAAGCAATTTCATATATGTGTGGCAGGTAAACAGATTACGCATGGAGTCAGATTCTGAAGATGATGTTCCTGAAACACACCATGTGGACGGAGCATTTGTGGATACCATATTGTGAGTTTTAATGGGTTTTTCTGGTTAACGGAGCAATTTCAACTTTTTTGCACTATCATGATGTCTCTCCATGTGCATTACAAATTCTTTTAGAAGATCTGGGCTTCCTTTTCCTTCAATCAATGACCTCCTTACTACATGTTATTATTCCATGTGTGTAGACCAAAGGTAAAAACCCCTCCTCAAGATATTTTGCTAAAACTGGCAAAGGAGCAAACCTATAAGGATCTGTCACAAGAAAGCTCCATGTTCGTGTTTAAGCTGGGTTTGAACAAGTTGCAGTGTTGCCTCTTAATGAACGGTCTTGTCTTTGATTCTAGTGAGGTAATTCTAATATTTTCTGTTGCATTGCATACTTGCACTTGGGCAGCTTTTAATACATTATCATAAGATGCTGCTTTACAGTTTTCATGGCCAAATCTTATTGTGAAATGTGCTTGAATGAAAAAAAATTATTTGAGGAGAAGCAAATCTGTAATACTAAAGCAAATTTTTCTTTGACCTCCTTTTGTTTAGTTAAAGATGGTTGTTGTGGTAATGTTGACCTCTGGTAATGGAAATTATTTTCCCTGCTAAGAAACTTTGGTTTTATTTTCATTAGGAGGTTCTTATGAACGCCATGAATGATGAGCTTCCCAGAATACAAGAGCAAGTTTATTATGGGCAAATAAATTCTCACACTGATGTGCTGGACAAATTCCTGTCAGAAAGTGGTATTGGCCGCTACAATCCACAGGTGAATCATTCAAACACTGCTATTGCATATTCATCTATTTTGCTTTGGTTGTTGATGATGTTATGCATACATCATATTTCTATACTTTGTTACTGATGTTTCTGTGCAGATCATTGCTGAAGGCAAGGCCAAACCAAGGTTTATTTCTCTGACTTCGGGAGTTCTTGGAGGGAAATCTGTGGTGAATGATATTAACTTCTTGCATTCCCCTGGAAGTAAGCAGAATCTATGCTGAGAACAGTGAAATTTTACTGAATCACTAATGGTTATTGTAATCTAACTTCTTTCTAACCCTAATATTCTAGCTGTAGATGATGTGAAACCTGTAACTCATCTCCTTGCTGTTGACATCACATCAAAGAAGGGGATAAACTTGCTTCATGAAGGAATACGCTATCTGGTTGAGCTTTTTGTTACAATCGTATTTCTATTTGTTCATTTTCTTTATTGTCATTTATCTTTATCTTTGTTGGAAATCTCCATAACAACCATTGGTTATCTTTTAATGTTCACATTATGATGCAGTTAGAAGGGTCTAAGGGTGCTCGCTTGGGTGTCCTCTTTAGTTCCAGTCAAGATTCTGATTTATCTGGTCTCCTTCTTGTGAAGGTTTTTGAAATCACCACTGCCTCTTACAGGTTTGTTAAGTCAAAATTATTTTGACAGCATGAATAAAAATTTGTTTGATATTAGCCCTAATTGTTTTCTTTATGGTGTCATGCAGTCATAAGAAAAATGTGTTGAACTTTTTGGAGCATTTATGTTCATTTTATGAGCAAAAGCACATCCTGGCATCATCTGTAGCAGCTGAAAGCACTCAAACGTTTATAGACAAGGTGTATGATCTGGCTGATGCAAATGAGCTACCACGGAAGGCCTACAAGTCCATCCTTTCTGAATTTTCTGCTGACAAAGTGAAAAAACAATTGAATAAGGTATATATATTTCTGTTATTTGTGCTAATTGGTATTTGTTGCATGCATGAAATTGTCTTAATTTTCATCTTCTGTTTGTCTAAAATGGATAGATCTTTTAAATGAAGATTTTGGTCTTGCTAGATATGATCTTTTATAAATGTAGTCCTAGCTTCTACTAATTCTTGCTATCTTTTTTTCCCTAACATTTCTTAGTTTTTTATGTTTGAGTTTGCCTGATGTTGGTATTTTGCATTTGTTGCCATGAGCAAGAGAAAATATCATCAATTTTTCCAATGATATGCAGGTGTCACAATTTTTTTACCTGCTTCTTGGGCTTGAATCTGGAGTGAATGCGGTCATTACCAATGGAAGGGTGAGTTAATTAGACTCTCAAACATAACCAGAAAGTTGTTTAATGGGTTTAATTTCTCATCCTTTTCTTTTTTTCTTTCTGTTGTTTTATTTTTTTGCACGCCATGTTTTTCAAAATTTGTTTAATTTCAGTCAATGTTGTGCAGTTTCATGTTTTTAACTTTTCTTCAACATTGGATAGGTGATGTTTCCTGGTGATGAAGGCACCTTTTTGAGTCATGATTTACATCTTCTAGAGACGATGGAGTTCAAGCAAAGAGTAAAGCACATTGGAGAAATTATTGAAGAAGTGCAGTGGCAGGATGTAGACCCTGACATGCTAACAAGGTTTGTTTGTTTGTTTGTTTTATGCTCCTGGATCTTCACCCACTTCCATACCCAACTACCACACTCTCTGAGTTTTTCCCTCCAGAGAATTCTAATTGTGGCTGAGATTCTTATATATATTTTCTAATAATACCTTGCCCATCATAAAGCAAGAGGGGAACAAACTTTTTTTAATGGCTAGGGCGTGGAGGTGTTGGGCATGTGGTGGGGAAGTTGTTAAAATGAAGTTAGTGAATGGTTAGATGGAATATTGAAGTTATTGCCATGGCCCATGGCTATTTTAGAAAGTTGCTATAATTGTTTACATACCATTGTTCTGTATCCTAGAACACTTTTGAATTTTTTTTCCTTGCTCACTTCATTTTCTTTTCATTTGTGTTCATTCTTGGCACAATGTTTTGTTGAGCTGAATTCACATCTTTGATTTGAAATTCCACACATTTTTTTCCTTTTTATCTTATTTATCCAATTGATCCAGCACACCGGGTTAAAGCATTTCCAAGAACATATCATTCTAGTTTCTTCAGATAGTGTTTCTGCTGCCTTGACATTTGCAGAAGGTTGGAGTGACTAGGCTCTCAGCTTGACTAGTCAACTGGTTTAATTTCATACACTTTACCCCCTTGTTTATGGATCTTAAAATAGGTGATAATGTAGGGTTCTTTTAATGGAATTAATCAATGTATTTGGAGATGTATTATCGATAATTGTATACAGAGTGTTGAGGGAGGAAATGTAGACAACAATTAAGGAGCTCCAACATCATTGTAGGTGAGAATATCAGATAGTGTATAGGCAGTATTAGGGGTGAGCAAAAAAACCGATTAAACCAAGAAAACCAGAAAAAAAATAACCGAAAAAACCGAACCGAAAAAAAAACCGAATTAACCGATTAAAAAATCACAAAAAAATTCCGGTTCGGTTCGGTTTCGGTTTCTAAAGTCTAAAACCGATTGAACCGAACCGAACCGGTTCAATCAACTAGCATTTAAAAAAAAAAACAAGTATAAATACAAACTTCCTAGCCCTAGCCGCCCCCCCCCCCCCAACCCCCGTTCTCTGTCTCTCACTTTACCCTCTGCCTACCCACCCTCTCCCTTCTCTGTCTCTCACTTTACCCTCTCCCCCCCACCCCCCACCCCCTCCCTTCTCTGTCTCTCACTTTACCCTCTGTAATTAGTCCGTCTATAAGATTTATAAAAGAAGAGGAGATCGTATGAAAAATATAACCGATTCTTTTGTTTCCTTGGGTCACTGGTCATCCGCCGGGAGTTTCTCCCCCCCCCCCCCACCCCCCACCCTCTCCCTTCTCTGCATCTCTCTCACTTTACCCTCTGCCTTTGATTTTCCTCCCCTCCCTTATGGATTTGGTTCCTTTGGGT
>Ga0325405_1003288_pt1 | contig 16641 bp, 10 predicted proteins | sample PopdelMetagenome_21_FD_205663 | JGI IMG/M metagenome (GOLD analysis project Ga0325405, IMG submission 205663) | Populus deltoides microbial communities from Bellville, Georgia, United States - Xylem-Control-R2 | ecosystem: Host-associated > Plants > Phyllosphere > Stem > Wood/Secondary xylem...
GGCCAGGCAACTAAAGCCTTGCCATCATTCATGGGGAATGGACAAGCTTAGGCTATAAAAAAGAGACGATTGTTTTAGAAACAAAGATATTAATCAAAATTTGCTCTAAACTAAAGCAGTGGTGCAACATGTACCGGCCATGAGAGTTTTCGAAAGCTATGCAGCTTTCTTTCTCATATTAACACTGGAAACGAGTCATTCTTGATTTAGTATTGTAATCGGAGAAGGGTTTCGTGTCTATAATTTCAATGATTTAAACAAAGATATCCTCAATGTCCAATGCAATAATTTTTCAATCAATTTCGGTTCTTAGAAAAATATAGTTAAATTGAAAAAAAATCAGAGAAAGAATATAAAAAAAACATGATTATTTTTTGAAGTAAATAAACAATATTACTTTTACTATTTAATTTCAATCAATTTTGGTTTGATTTTTTTAAAACATTCCTTCTTTATTTTTTATGTTCTTTTATTTATCTATATTTTTTTAAATACTAATCAGGGGTATTTTTATGTACAAGGGAGTTTCTTTCGATCTTTGTAATTCTATATTATCTCAGGGGTTATTGTAATCTAAATTTTTGTTTTTTTTTTTTTCCAAATTATGAATAAGAAAGAAAAGAAAAGAAAATGAGAACAGTAATAAACGTCGCCGTTTCACATAATTGAGGTGGGAGTGGAGAGCTGAGAAATGAAAACAACAGCCCATCCATTAGTAGCCAGTAGTCGGCAAAGAAGTAGGATTTGTGGTTGCCATATCAACACAGGCAAAGGGAAATCTAAATTCCTATGAAAAAAAAAATATTTCTTTGATTTTCTTCTATTTCTCTCTGCCTCCAATCCAACCCGATTTTCTCTCTGTGTTATAACTTTGGTAAGCCATTTCCCTGTAGAATCACATTACCTTACCCTTCTATTGAACTGCCACAAACCAAAGTGATCAAACGCTGAATCTTTATGCTTCACAGCAGTTTCAAGCTCTTGAAACTTGAAAGTTTTCCACAATCTTGACATCTGGGAAATATCTTTGCTTGTTGGTTTTTCTTTCATTTAACATTTCATGGCTTCTTTATTGCTCAATGGACCTCAAAATGTGAACTTCATTGGTGGCATAACCCCATCCGGGCTAGGTTTTGTAGGTTCAAATCTTCATGTTAGTTGTTTTTCGTCGAAAAATATAGTACCATGCCATCATAGGAATCAAAATTCAAGAATCTTAGCACCCAGATGTTCTTTATCATCTGCAAGGCCTGCTTCTCAGCCTAGGTTCATACAACACAAGAAAGAGGCATTTTGGTTCTATAGATTCCTGTCTATAGTGTATGATCATATCATTAACCCTGGTCATTGGACTGAGGATATGAGGGATGAGGCACTTGAGCCTGCTGACCTCTATGATAGGAGGATGACAGTGGTAGATGTCGGTGGTGGTACTGGGTTCACTACTTTGGGTATTGTTAAACATGTGGATGCCAAGAATGTTACAATACTAGACCAGTCACCTCACCAACTTGCTAAGGCTAAGCAGAAGAAGCCCTTGAAGGAATGCAAGATAATTGAAGGGGATGCTGAGGATCTTCCCTTCCCTACTGATTATGCAGATCGTTATGTATCCGCTGGAAGGTAAGATTGCTAAAACACCTAGATTTATTATTATTTTTGTTTAATTTGATGCTATAAATAGCTATTACCGTATTCTTTGTTATTTTACTGAAGGTCTAGAAATGTTGTGTCTTTTTTTTCTGAATGAAAGACTCCAGTTTTGTGCATAATGGCTATTTTCAACTTAATTTTCTAAATACTATGTATATCAAATTATGCTGTGGTTGTGTATCCCAGTATTGAGTACTGGCCGGATCCCCAACGTGGCATCAAAGAAGCATACAGAGTGCTGAAAATAGGAGGGAAAGCATGTGTTATAGGTCCCGTCTACCCAACATTTTGGCTGTCTAGATTTTTTGCTGATGTGTGGATGCTCTTCCCAAAAGAGGAAGAGTACATTGAATGGTTTAAAAAGGCTGGATTTAAAGATGTTAAACTGAAAAGGATTGGTCCAAAATGGTATCGTGGTGTCCGTCGGCATGGTTTGATAATGGGTTGCTCTGTGACTGGCGTAAAGCCATTATCAGGAGACTCTCCCCTGCAGGTGACGTACTTTATCTTTTATTATAGTAATATGAACTTTTGCTGAGATAAACCCTTGTTATGGTTCCTTGATTTGCTTTCTATGGTAACTACCTTAATTGCTATGCAACTCACAAACTTTCAAGAGATCTGTAATTACCTGGATGCATTCTATTTACAATTTCTCATAATGATTATCAAGTATTTTGATTGTTGTCCAAGAAATTCTTGATTTTGTTAGACTTAAAGATTAGTGTGGTGCGGGGTCTTAATGGCAAACAAGCATTAAAATTTAGCTTGTGATGTTAGCGTTTCCTAATGTAGTTCTGGCAGCTTGCATTGGTATTCCACTGTTGTGGAATGAGAGGCATGATATGTGCTGGTAGATCTGGTCATGATTCTTCAAGAACTAACTGTTTTCTGAAGTGCCCATGAATCGTTGCTGGATATTGGCTGGTTTCTACTGCTTGCTATGGGCATCAAATAAAGAGCGCAAATTGGTGTATCATTTAATAAGACTGATGTAACATAGCTTGCCATTTATGAACACATATTCGCTTACAGAGTCAAACAGAATTTGGACTGACTAATAAATGGATCATTCTCCCCTGCAATACTCTGAAGCATCAAAATTTAAGCAGGGGAGGATATAGCAAAACCAATTGGGGAAAACAAAGTGAAATAGTAATTAGCTCAGGGTTTTCTTTCTTCCTTGAAGTAATTATGAGGATGATTTTCTCCCTGTCTCTTGTATTAAACTTTTCAGAAAGTATGAGATCATCTTAGGTTCTGTTACTCCGATTCTGTTGATAATTAGAAAAGGGACGTCATTTCATCAGAAGTTCAGATTTATGAGAAGTGCGATGCAGCAAGGCTATTTGGGTTTTGCATTGAACCCAATTTCTCTACTTTCGTTGAATTTTTTTCACCTGGGAGATCTCTCTATTTCTTTGCTAGATAATGCTCTAATAGATATCAATACATGAGGATCATTCTTAGTGTGGGTGGTGCTTCACTCTTTGGACAAGACAACACTGATTAAAATGAAGTAATTGTAGACAAGGACAGGGTGACCAGCAAACATAAAGCTTTGTTCTTGATGCATTGCATTGATTATTTTCCGTTTACGATTTTGAAACTACATTCTTTCAAAGGTTTTTCCTGGATTCATCTCTCCATAAGATCAATATACACATTCAGATTTATGACCCATGAATGTGTATATTTGATACATCCCGGCTTCTTTTCTCTGTAAGATTTATGACCCATGAATGTGCATCTTGATACAGCTTGGTCCGAAGGCAGAGGAGATTGAGAAGCCAGTGAATCCATTGGTGTTCCTTATGCGATTCATTCTCGGGGCAATGGCAGCAACATACTTTATTCTGGTTCCAATTTACATGTGGCTCAAAGATCAAATTGTCCCAAAGGGCATGCCTATATGAAAAGGTGGAGGATAGTTGGGAAAATATTGGACACCATTTTCTGTTCTAAGTGGCTGCTTGTTTATCACAGTGATTAGCCTGCTCTCTTTTGTCTTTTATATTACTGTTGAATCAAGATAGTTGAGACATCTTATCAAATAGATCGACGAACCTGCCTCAAGCCTTGTATTGCTCTTGGTTGTAACCTTAAGGCCTTAGCGTTAGGTTTGCTTTTGCAACAGTAATGTAGAACGTCAACCAACTTGATTTGTAACTGAACCGTGGTTTCTTTGTTCCTTGTACAATTCAACCATGCTTGTAATAGTTGTATGCAAAGCAAAAAGGGTGCCTACTGGTTCGTGTCATTGTGGAAGGATGTGTTGTCGCAAAGAAACAGGATATGATGTATCAGGAAGTCATCACTAATTTGTCTTCAAGTGCAGGAATTCATTTGTTGTGTTTTGTAATGGGTAGCTCAGAACGTGTGTGTGTGTGTGTGTGTGTGTGTGTGTGTAAAGAAATAATGTAACTACACGCATTTGTTAACCATTAACCATTAATTATCTTTTTCCTTAATTATGATTTGATTCCACTAAAATCTTCCCTTTTTTCACTTTTTTTTTCCTTTGTAGTACTTAGAATCTCGAAAATCATATGCTAAAACTCCCATTTAGCTTGAATGTTGCAATGAATTGTTTGGATTGTTGATAAAATTTATAATATAAATCCTCAATTTAAATATGAAAAAGTAACAATATTTTCAATTAAAAAAACCGTAGAAAGGGGTTCTAAGAGATTCCATTGTTATACGAAGATGGAAGGCAATGAGAAAGAGGAAAAGAGAAATATTATTCAAGAAGAAAAACCAAGTTAGAATCCAAGGAAAAGAAAAATAAGAAAAAAGGTTAAAGGTAGTAAGTATGTTAGAGAGTGTATTGTTTGTGTCTAAGATGCATGAAAATTATTATATCAGAGAATTAAAAAAACAACTACTGTCTAAAACAAAAAAAAAAAATCCCAACTCCTAAGAAAACGGGGAAGTAGGAAATTATTTTGACGAATCCCAAGAACTACAGTTTGATAGGTCCTCCTGTATATAAAATTAGCATGAGTGGATTAACAGTGAGCTGGGCTAGCAATTTTCCCTAATGGACATCCTTTCGATTTCCATCTATCAATGGCTTTGCAGGTGGAAGACTTGCCTTGACCCATCATCCCGATTCATCAAATTCTTGTTCAAACACGTATACTTTGAATGCCACATTTTTTTCATCTCTTTCATTTCGTGTCCAGGGAGTTGAAAGCTTTTCGTAATTGGTGAGGCTGAGTCGTCAGGAGTCGATTTCCTTCGATAATCCTTAGGTCAACATTCTTCCCGGGGGAAAACCATGCAACTTTGAACGAAAAGTCCAAGTTTTGGACCAAGATTCACGTGAATGCTGGACCCTGTACAGTTCTTTGAAACGTACTTACCGTATTGCGTTCAGCAATGTCGAAATTGCCTTCGACATTTGAGCTCAATAAAGAGAAAGCGCGTCGACAGGCAGTCGCATTAATATGCATCTTGCTTCATTTATGGGTCGCGGCTGGCAGTAATCACACACCATTTAAACAAATTAACCACTACGTTGTATTCTCCAGTCGAATAGCCCATCATATTATATTATCCTCTTGATTCGGCCGAATATCCTAACCTTTTCTGACCATACAAAAGTATATATATTCAACTGTGTTTACTTAAAGGGAATATGATATAAGTTCATGTTTGCAACAATTTTTTTTTCGAATGATCAGCAACATATATGCATGATAAGACGAACATGTTACGAGATGGAAGGTTTTTGCTTTTTGTCGGAACCAATTGAATGTACCTTTTGCGTTATGGATGCTTGACAAAGTAAACTGTTACTAATTTTGATGAACAATACTCTACACTAGATAGATCAACCGCATTTATCTTGTGGGTGTCGCTATTTTTTTTTAACATAAAAAAAAACCTTACATGCGAAACTTGAGATTTCAAAGAAAAAAAAAAAAGAAATGGGTCATTAAGTCGATTTAATAACCCAGCTAATTTAATAATATTTAAAAAAGATAATGATAATAGATAAACCGAATTAATAAAAAAAAAGATGACAAAAAACAATATGAGTAAACTTATTAAATTCATGACCCGAGATAAGGGATTAGGATAACAAAAAAAAAAGTAAAAAAAATAACAAAAGCTAATTTGTAACCAACCAAATATTAAAAAAATAAAATTTTAAAAAATATTCCTAAAAAAAGTCCACTAAAATTAAATCATTTAAACTCGTGTCCTTGGTAATGAGACCAACACCACATTATAGAAGACAAACCTAAAAAAATCATGAAGCAAAATCTTCAATAAACTAAATGATAAGGGATGAAACCAAGAAAAAAAATTAATTAAAAACCACGGTCAAAGAAATGAGGAATAAATTTTTGTTATTTTTTTTATAACTCATTGATTTTATTTGTTAAATCTTTATAAAAAAAATGTAATTTTAATATTCTTGCAGAATAAAAAAAATCAGTCAATCCAGGTAACTCTAGTCAACTTAGTCGACCTGTGGTCGAAGAGCTACTTGGGGTCAACCCCCGGATCGGGTTTAACAACTATGATCAAAAGAATGAGGATCCAATTTTTTTTGTTAAATTTTTTTTAATTTTTTAAACTTGTTTTAAAACCCATTGATTTTTTTTTTTGTAAATTTTGACCAAAAAATATCATTTTTACATATTTATAAAATAAAAAATTTAGTTGTTTAGATAACTCTAGCCAACCCACCTGACTTGTGACCAGAGACTTGCCTGGGGGACAACCTCCAGACCAAATTTAAAAATCATAATTAAAAAAATAATGATTACATTTGGTATGAAAATTAAATAATGAGGGATGCATCTAAAAAAAATCAATTAAAAAATAAATGAAACCAAAAAAAATTACAATTGAAAGAACAAGGACTTAATTAAAACAAAACAAAACAAAAATCATGTATGAAATTGAAAACAAAATCAATTAGAAGAAGAGTAAAAAACAAAATAATTATCAATTAAAAAAAAGACCAAATTTAACATAAAAATAAAATAAAATAAAATAATGAAATTGAAAAAAAATCATAAAAAGAATTTAAAGCAAATATAGAACAATAAAAAAAATAAGAATCACAATTAAAATAATATAAAAGATCAGGACATTTTTGAACTTTGGGTTGGTGGAGAAGAGAGAAAAGAGGGTGAAGAAAAAAAAATTAGCCGCCACTTAATGACAATGATTATAACAACACGTGTCGATTAGGAAGAAACGTTGTCTCGATACGCTTTGCCTGAAAAGGCAATTGAGTATTTTAAAAAATTAAAAAAGGTGTCACGTGACGTCAAAATGGCACGAGCAACCTTCACATGTTGGCGCGTGATATGATTAGGACGCGTCAGTAACTTTTTATTTTATTTTTTATTTTGTTTTATAAATATCAAAACACCCCTGACCCCACATGAAAATTACAAAAAAACTAGAGTGTAAAAGACACAAATACCCCTAAAAGCAAAAGCTTTTGCTTTAAAATCCAATGATATTTCAGTAATCTCATTAAGCTAAAAAAAGAAAATAACAAAAACCCATCTCCCAAAGCAAACCGAAAGTCAGCTTCTAAGAATATTTTAGACTTTAAAGTTTATAGTGTGAAATCAAGAGAGAAAAATGTATACGAAAACACCGTGAAAAAATTTTAAAATACCCCTAAATCAGCGTATTTTTCTCTTCCAATGATAATTTGATAAATTCATTGTGTGAGCCGAAAGGTGAATTATTGAGAGTAGCTACACGAAAACACCGACCTCTTTAGCTATTTTCTGTAATGTTTTTATACTTACGAATAATTTAATAATTAGGTGTGCTTGTATACAATCTAAGCCAACAACATTTTTCAATGACATTTCTAAAGCAGTGCACGGCACAAGAGACATCTTTGGAGGTCAACAAAACGCGTTGATTTCGATTTCGATTTTTGCCGGGTGGACAAGTAGGTTGTCTAAAAGATCTCATCTCTCCATCTCGTGCAAGCAAAGCACCGTGGCCTTCGGGTAGAAAATTTAACTCGGGGAACCAAATTTTCCCGTCTACTCCTTGAATGCTCTGTCTCCCGAACTTCAAACCCTTACAGCTGTACAAATTTTGAAGTCAAATATAAAATTCATATATACATCTGTAGGTAAGTATAAACCTCATGCTACCAGTCAGTATCTTAATTTAGTCTTAGTAACCTTTGCTACACGCAGATGGTTCTATAATATAGATCGGGTAAAAGAAACGAAAGGTCCACTGGTCCAAAAGAGAGACAGCAGATGCCCTTTTTTTTATTCTCTTTCTTTGCCGAAGACCACAAAACCAATCCAGAGATAAGCTGATTTGACTCGTGATTTTTTAAAGAGGAAAAAAAAGAAAAAGAAAAATCTTACCACAGTACTTTACCGCATTGGAGTTCTACATAAACCCAGCTAAGGTTGAGCTATACTCACATACCCTCTCTCTCTTAACCAAAAACAACGTACTCTCTCTTCTCTTCTCCCCCTCACTTGTAGCCTTTTGTGCTCAACATTCTCTCTCCCTCTCTCTCTCTACCAAAAACAACGTCCTCTCTCTTCTCCCCCTCGTAGCCTATTGTGCTCCACTCTCTCTCTCTCTCTCTCTCTCTCTCTCTCTCTCCCACTAGTCAGAAAGTTTTAATTTGTGGTGTCTTTGAAAACAAAATGGCAGAGGTACTAACCGAAGAACAGATTGTTGAGTTCAAAGAAGCTTTTTGTCTGTTCGACAAGGATGGAGATGGTTAGTTTGTGATTAGCTTACGAGTTATATCATTTGTTTGAAGTGTTTACTGGTATTAATTAATCAGATATATGCTTGCAGGTTGCATTACCATTGATGAACTGGCCACGGTCATTAGGTCACTGGATCAAAATCCAACCGAAGAAGAACTTCAGGATATGATCAGCGAAGTTGATTCGGATGGAAATGGGACCATAGAGTTTGCTGAGTTTTTAACTTTAATGGCCAAAAAAACAAAGGTATTTCACACACACACGTTACGCGTTAGTAACAAATATATATATTAAGGCTATAATTTGAAATATTTTTATGAATTTACCAGGAGACTGATGCGGAGGAGGAGCTTAAAGAGGCGTTCAAAGTGTTTGACAAGGATCAGAATGGCTATATATCAGCTAATGAGGTAATACCCTAATCAATTTGGCCTTCCTATTCATTTCTTCTTCTTTGCAATGGCATTGATATCTATATATATATATATATATATATATCAATCAACATCTTCATTCGAGATTTTTATTGAATAGAATATACGGCAATGGTTATTGACCATAAGTGTTATACGGTGAAAACTAATTCGACATCTTAAAAAACTCCTTACTTGTGAATTCGGTAGTATACTTTTCACATAATTGAAAATTCAGACTTCTAAAAAAATTAGAAATTCTCAAATTTAAAATGATAGTGCTGGTCATGTTATCGAACAATCGTCATCTATGTCCTTCGCTTTTATTTTTATTGAGAGTTGACGTTGACGAGAACTGGGAATATATCGTAAATCCAATAACATAAATAAGTAGGTGAATGATGTTTACAAAAGAGCCTTCCAAATTCTAAAGGGAAAATAAACCACACGCATATATATATATATATAGACACACAATTTCTGTTTCTGTTTTTTTATGTATTATAAAAGTTTTTTTTTAAAAAAAAGATATTTAATTGATTTTTTTAATGTTTTTTAATAATTTTAATACGCTGATATATAAAAAATATTTTAATATATTTTTAAATAAAAAATTATTTCGAAAAGAAAGATAAACCATAATTCTAAATATATACCCTGTTTCATTTTAATTTATTTGAAGCATATTATCCTTATTTAGATTTTTAAAAAATTACCACTTTCTCTAAAATTTAAACAATAGATGATATCAATAAGGTGAGGTTACTGGTGATAAATGTTTAATGAATATTCAAGCAGATCAATGATAGTTGCCTTCGTGAAAAGGAGAGGACACCTTATCTAAGAGCTCATGCTCTGCAGAAACAATAAAATTAAGATGAAAAAGCTAAACCCTTCGATATTGATATTCGGGTAAAAATAATTAAATATTGTGCCATATATTTAAGGTTTAGTTTACCCATCAATCCGCGTGAGATAAGCTGTACGATTCAGCATGCAATGAACATTAACCATTTTTCATGGGACAGTGCATTTGGTTCATAGCATTCTACCTATTTAATTTAATCGGAAAGAGATCTCTCTAATCAAATTAAAAACTTGCTCTCCCTGTTCATGCTCAGTTGAGGCATGTTATGATCAATTTAGGTGAAAAGCTTACCGATGAGGAGGTGGATCAGATGATTAAAGAGGCTGATTTGGACGGTGACGGCCAAGTTAACTACGACGAGTTTGTTAAAATGATGATGAACGTCGGGTGAAAACATTCCCAGGCGATCGGATCGAAGATGCCGTGCTCAGAATTCATTGAATTATAACATCTTTAACTCCATAAGAAATTTGTATTCATTTTTAGTTTTGTTGTTGCTGTGGTAATGTAGCCAGCCAACCAATGATCATGACCGAAAATTAGAATGACCTGAAAAATCACTATTTGATTTTGTCCAAAGCTGAATTGTATTCTTTCTTTTCTACTCCAGAAGTTGTTTAAATATGTTTTTTAAATGGAAATAGACGTGGGAATATCGTGTCAATGCTGACTTTCTAGTACGCGTTGTCTGGGATAAAAGCTTTCGGCGATGGCAAACCCCACCCCCCCAGGTCCTTCCTGTCCTTTCCGTCAAATTTTCTCCTGTGATATGCTAAAAGCTAGCGAGAAAATAACACGACAAATCAGTCCCGATTTTCGAGATGAATTCAATTGAGTCCTTTGAGAAAATTCATCTAAGCTCTATTAGCCAAATTTTACAAGAAAATCCATAGAATCCACCAACCATGCATTCTTCTATCTGATGTAGCACCTACAAGTGCTAGCAACACTTAATTTTAGTAACAAAATCTAACACCAACTAATCATAATCAACTAATAATAAATGAAATCAATTAAGTTTTATTTGTGCTGTTGAAATCACGTTTCATGATTTTTTTTAAAAAATTTGCTTGAAATTATATCTTTGTATTTTTGGATTGTTTTAATATACTTATATCAAAAATAATTTTTTAAAAACAAAAAAAAATATTATTATCATATATTTTTAAATAAAAAAATATTTTCAAAAACAATCTTATTATATTCTCAAACATGCTTATTTGTGAATTACCTTATGGTATTCTTGGAGGCAAAATATTGTCGGTTTGAATTAATAGGAGAACATTTCTTTGAGCCCCCCCTGCATGCTGAAGGGCAGACTACTGTCAATGGGCTGTCTCTCTAGCTCCCGTCTTCCAGCCACATGGCTGGAAGAGTTTCGTATGTGCCTTGAGGACGGCTCTAGAGTCTAGAAAAACACTAATGCTAATATTATTGATCTCGGAATGCCTGATACGATCTGACTTCCTAACTTCCTTTTTTTTCCCATCATGAAAACAATGTTAATACAAGTCAAAACTCTCGAAATTTCAAACATCTTCACTACGATTGTGTTATAAATAGAATAAACAAATAATACAATCAATGGCAGCAGCAAAGCTGTCTGGTTTGCAATTTCCTTTCCAAACCTTCCAATTTCTGTCCAACACATTATCAAACAAACAGAACTTACAAAATAATTAAATCAAGAGAATCAGCTAAGAGCTTGCATCAAAATACAACGCAATGCAAGATTAGAAGAATTATAGAAAGAAAAGATCACAAAAAAGTTACAGGTGCAGAAGATTTAGTAATCACTCTTTCTTGGGTTAACTGAACCAACCGACAGTTTTCAAGACTCCATTTCCTGAAAAACTTGAATTAAAATGAAATTCATTCAAGAAAATCCTGAAAAGTAAAACTCGAAAACTGGGAATTTCTATTTAATTAATCACTGTTGCACAACACATGCACTGACCAAAGAGGGATGTTCTGCGCTTATGTTTCTCTTTACCTTTAGGAGAAGCCGATGCCACTTCCTTTGTAGGTGAGTTCCACAGATCCTTAGTTGTCTTCTTTGCAGCAGCATGGTTATCTTGTTTCTTTGGTGTAACAACAGCATGAGCCTCTTCATCTTCTTTCAAGAAACCAAGGAATGGTGTTCTTGACTTCTCAGAATCACTTCTTTCCAGAGCAATCACTTTCTCTTCAACTGGCAATGCTCGCCGTGTTTCTTGGCTACACTGAGAAAGCAGATGTGGACTTTGAAGGCTGACATCAGACTGATCCGACAAGCTTTCAACTGTAATCTTGTCTTGATAAAGAAGTGGAGTCTGATCTGATTCTTCACTCCTTGCTTCTATTCGGAGATCAAGATCAAAGCTTGGAGATTTTCGCATCTGTACATGAATGTTCAGGTTGTCGGGATTTGATTCAGTGCTGAGCCTCCCCACACTTTCTTGTGCCTCATAGCCACCCTTTGGGAAGATAGTTGAATCACGTTTCTCACATTGATCAAAAGCTAAAGATTTGGTTTCTCTCACTACCTCTCGAGCTGCTATGAAATAGTATGAAGCTTCTTCCTGAGGCTTGACCATTGCCAACTCAACTGCAGAAGCTGAGGTCCCTAAAATATTCATGACTTCCGCTTGGTCAGTAGAAACCTTTGCAACAAGGAACTCCTCGCAACTCCCGGGCTTCAATTCCATGGTTAACGCGTTGCTGCCTTGAGCATCGCCAGATACCGTTACCTTTTCTTGTTGCTGATCCTGAGACTGGAACAGAGAAGCCGGAGCCTGTGGGTTATATGCTTCTGCTTGTACTGCAAGTGTTTTGGACACTAACTGTTCCCCGCCTTGCTGTTCTTCTGCACCCTTTCCAATGGCACATGGAGCTTCTGTCTTCTCCTTTATCTCTTCGACAATTTGCTTCTCTGCTGTCTTATCTTCCTCCAGTTTACAATCTGTTTCCCCTTCATTGCCTTTCCCGTTCGACTTGGATAACTCTTCTGGAATAATTCCAAGTTCAGGGACTATCATAGTGTCTCCTTCAGATTCCTTGCAGCCGTCTTCAGAAGCTTCACTCTGGATGTCGTTGAATAAGTCAATGTAGCCATTCTCAGAAACCTTTGCCTCCTCAACTTGACAGCTTCCGTTGCTAGCAGGATCATGAGAAGCATCAACTGAACTCTCCTCATTATTCTTGAAACTAGGCCCGAGAAAAGAATTAGTTTGAGATGCATGTTCCAATTCAATATCTGATTCTCTATTCGAATCATCCATTAACTGATTCGGGCTGTAATCATGCTTGTTAACTTCCGTTTCCGATTCTTTTCTCGTGAATTCAGTTTCTTCAGTAAGGACCATGCATTTATCTTCAGGCACAGATAGTTCCATATGAGAGTTTGGTGAGTTAGCGATAAGATTGAGCTTTGGCTGTGAATCTGAGCCATTGTTTCCATAACAATCCATCTCCCTGGTGAACTCTTCTTCACATTTCTCTCTGTGCTCACTTCGAGAATCTGATCGTATCTCTGTTGGCTCCATAACAACTGTTTTGCTTAAATCATTTCCAACCTCATTTCCAACTTCAACGTCAACTTTCTCTTCACTAAGCATCTTATCTTCTTGAGATGCCATTTCTTTCTCCGACAAGTCACCCATTTTCTTCTCCATGTTTAGAGTGGTCCCAGAAGCAAGAATTCCATCCAGATTGTCAGAAGCGCAGGTCTCCACCAGGTGACCATTCTCCTTAGTGATGATATCTTCAACAACATTTGATCCTACGATATTTTCACTTGTTTCCAGTGAATTAGTGCTATCGTTTATAGATTGTTCGGAATGATTTTCAATATACTCCTGTTGATCAAACTTCAAGTCCATAGATTCTTGAGGTTCTGGATCATGTGATGGTGATATCGTGACAAAAGTTGAAACTGACATGATCTCCTGTTCCTCTGTTGCAATTTATAGCAAAACAACAGAAGTTTATACTAGGTTTTACTATTTTTGTAAATGTAAATATCACTTGATAAAAATACAACATGATTGGCAGGTTTTAAGGCAATCAGAATAGGGTTTCACAGAGTATCCAAGGATAAGCTAACCTTTCTTGAAGGAAGCTTGCCTCACTAGCTGATTACTGTTTGCTCCAAGAACAGTCTCCTCCAAATGAGACTCTGTTGACTTCTCATCACCTTCCAATTCATTCGGAAAAGAAGCTGGGTGAAATTCATTATCTCCACCACCTACTTCATTTGGTTTCGTTTCAGCTTTAGGAGACTCCGGAGTTGGATGAGCTTCAGCATGTTCTACAAAAGAGAAGGTCTAACTTAGTATACAGATACTGAGCGCTGTTTGTTTTGAACAGGAATTTATTTATTTTTTTGGTGAAACTAGCCAACAGATTAAAATCACTTAGTTCAACTTAATAAATCTTCAGTTCCAACAGCCAACAGATAAAATTCATGAGATATGTGTGCAATCCATATTGATATTGGTAAGCCACAAACCTGCCTCATCCGATGTCTGGTTATGATCATGAGTATCTCCAGAACCCTTTCGATCATCACAATCTAACCCTTTCACTTTTTCATGATAATCTTTACTCTCTCCTGCAGGAACTACATGGTTTTCTTCTTTCACAACATTGACATTAGTAGGTTCTTGTACGGATTTTTCCTGAGCCTCATCAGTCGTGCTATCTTCTTCTGCATACATTAGCATTGCAAATTAATAAGCATCACAATTACCAAGTGAAAAGCTGAAGTAGATTTCTAGCCGTACCTCGCAGTCCAGATGTGTTGTTGTTGCCCATCTCATTTCCCATGTTCAATTTTCTAAATCCTGAAATATAAATGACGCAGTAAGATGAACATTCAACAAAAGTCAATGGCGAAGGCTGCTCTTTTTGTGGCGCTATATGAACTGAAGGGGATTCAAATTCAAAGTCCACAAGTGTAAAAAATACGTACATGATGATCATTGTTTTCACATGCCTGTAGCTACAAGCATTTCACAGGACATCTTTCTGTGAGGCTGCCAGAGTGTTAATACTTGATTAAACTCGCTACTTAACTTATATTGCTTAAAGCATAAGCCTCATTTTTGGTCACCTGTCAGCTAAACCCGATCCATCACTAAAAGGAGTGGCCAATTTTATCCTTCCATTCTCTTTTCCTTTTCTCTGTGACTTTGACATTCTGTGATCTGGAATTCTATACTATCCATGGGACACTGTTAACTAATTAAAGTTCACTGTCGGCGACTAAATGTGCCTTTGTGTATCCTGTCAGTGGCCCGCCCTTATGATGACAATGTGCTGAATTCATTAGCATTATTATTCCACCTTCTAGGCAATCCTAAAGGAATATCTAGGCTAATCCAACCTAGCCTTCCTAGCTAGTTGGCAGTTTTGTATATATGCGTTGTTGCAGATGCTTGTGCAGTATTTACCTCGTGATCTACAGGTATAATATTTGGTTCGACACTTATTTAAGCATCAAGAATCATGTTGGAACCATGTAGCTTTCCCGAAGTTAAAATGGGTTGGTTGTTTATGAAAGCCTCGAAGAAATGTTAGTCATGTGTGGAAAATCATGGAAAGGTTCCCACCACGCAATTACCTCCTCCATATTGGAAAAAAAAAAAAGGGTCTCGAGGACCTACAGACCGACCAGAACCAACATATATGGTCGTTAAGGATACAAGGACATGGACAGAATCCAAGATAGAATTTTTACCACGCATAAAATTATATGCATTATTATCCGTTGATGATTTAATCCATTTTCAACTCAAAAGATTTCCCTGCCATTATCTAATCATGTGGCTCGAAGTCGAGACTTTGAAACCAATGATTAGGCTTAAGCCACATGTAGGTTATAGATTGGTCAAGTTCTGCCAGTAAAGTAGCAGATTGCTTAACATATATTCTGCCATGGGTGCAGAATAATAGTTATGATGAGGCTTTGAACAGGTGGGTCTGCTATTCAAGATTTCTTGGTCTTAAAGCTTATTCTACCTGCTGGGAGGCTAAGGACAGGTATTTTTTAAGGCTGACCATATTATAGCTTTGCATTGCTTTGGAACTCTCTACCTTTGCACAAGCTCAAAAGTTTGGCAAATTGGACCCTCACTGTCCCTTTTTCTAGTTGAAAGGAATATGAGGAAGAGTTGTTATAAATTTTTTAGCGAAAGATTAGCGGCTGAAATGATGATACCGCATTGTATACATCTGGGGCAGTGTCTTTCCCATTTTACAAGAACAACGTAGATGGTGAAATTTGAGACATGGGTTAATGCAGGCATCTTTGGAATAACTAGAAGTTGTGTGTAAAAATGGTGGTGCAAGTAGGAACTCGAAAGGGTTCGGATAAATTTGTTGGGTAAATAAAATCTATTGTGAGAATACAAGTAAATAAAAATCTCTTTAGGGGCTCCCTGAAAAAGAAAAAGAAATCGTGGGGTAGGATTTAGGAATTAGGATCCATTACGAAAGGTTTTGATTGATTCTGAGAAAAGAAAAGGGAAAAACTCGGATTGGGCTTCTTCTCAAGCTAAGTCTCGGGTAGATCATACTTGGGCCATCCTAAACAGAAAGGCTCCGAGCATGTCCAGGTATACTTGCGGGCTGCCAAGCATACGCCTCACAGTAGCCCAACCAAGAGGACATAAGACATTGTGGACTGGCAAACACCTTTTCCACGCTGTCCTTGGGGCAAATTTGAACAGGATGCCTTATCATCGTACTTCGCCAGAGTGCCATTAGATAGTAAGAGGACAACTTCAGTTATATTATATAGATTTCTCCTCCCCTCCTCCTCCTCCTCCTCCTCCTCCAGTCGAACAGGCTTATTTCAACTACTCTCAGTCTTATTTGCAATTTTGCATACTAAAATAACGTATTGTATTTTCGACAGAGAATTGATTTTTGGAAGTTGAATGCATCCAAGCTTTTTCCCTACTGGTAAATAAAAGAAAAAAGAAATACAACC
>Ga0325405_1003289_pt1 | contig 16638 bp, 14 predicted proteins | sample PopdelMetagenome_21_FD_205663 | JGI IMG/M metagenome (GOLD analysis project Ga0325405, IMG submission 205663) | Populus deltoides microbial communities from Bellville, Georgia, United States - Xylem-Control-R2 | ecosystem: Host-associated > Plants > Phyllosphere > Stem > Wood/Secondary xylem...
AGTCTTGTAAGTGTGCTGGAGCTCTACTAATTCTCTTTGGCTGCTCCCTTCGAATTGTTTGAGATGATGAGGTGGCGTTTGCTCGCCAGGTGGCGTCTGCTCGACTTGCTTCACGGCTTGCTTCCTCAGCCTGAGCTTGAACTTGCTCATTTCCATTTGAGCGTTGCCAGCATGGTCATTGCCAGCGTTGCCTTCTTCGTCAGCAAATGGCTCTGCATCTTCCCATTTTAATTCATCCGTGTCACCATCTATCCTCCCCCAATTCCAAATCTCCTCTTCAGCAAAAATCACGTCTCGACTAGTGATGATTTGTTTGCTTTCTGGGTCAAAGAGTGTGTATGCTTTAGATTCTTCACTTACTCCTAAGAACACACATTTTTGACTCTTTTCTTCTAGCTTGACCCTCCTTTGATTTGGTACATGCACGTAAGCAATGCACCCAAAAATTCTGAAATGTGCCACATTTGGTTTCTGCCCAGTCCAGCATTCTTCTGAAGGATTTGTTAAGTTCATTTGAATAAATATATGCATGCATACATAAGTGCAGAATAATAACATGTTTCTCAATTGATGTGGCAGTCAAGGAGTAGACCTATTCCCACGCTATTCTCAGCTAGCGTGGTAGTCAAGAAATGGACCTATTCTCACGCCATATTTGTGGTGATTTGATCTGTGGATCATCACAGTAGAGATAGTAGAAGTAGTGGCTAATATTTCTCAATTCTGTTATGTAAAGAGCTGTATTTAAACAGCCCCGCTTTGCTTAATAAAGTGTGTAGTTTTTCATCAATCTTGTGAGTTCCATAATCAGAGTTTGAAACACTAACAATTATTGCATTTAGCAGTACTAGAAAACACAACTAATTTTTCTAACAAGTAACTATTTTCTTCTTCCCCGCATAAGTTTATTGTGAATATGGTTATAGTTACTTTTCAAAATAATTTTCACTTATAAATATATCAAATTAATATTTATTTATTTTTTAAAAATTATTTTTGATGTCAGCATATTAAAATGATCTAAAAGCACAAAAATATATTAATTTAAAGCAAAAAAATATATAAAACATTTTTAAAATATAAAAACAAATAAAACTTTATTGTTTGTTTATTTTTAAAATCGATGAAATTACCAAACAAGTTATAATATATCCAAATTTATTTACAAACTATCTCCAATTTCAAATCAACACCACTGCTGGACTCTAATTAATCATTTCACAATCCACACCTATATATTTTTTTTTAATTATTATTATTATTGCTATTGATTTCGAGCTAAATGAAGTCTGGCATCCTTTAAAGGCATGAATTCGATCACAAAGGCAACAGGGGGTGACAAAAAGCTAGACGGTCCCAAGACAGGCAAAGCCGTGAAGTCTTATCCATCACCTGTCTCCTATCATATCTTCTCAAGAAAGAGGAAATTAAAAAAAAAAAAAAAAAAGTTTCTCGGGCACGAAGTGGGTGAAGCGTTGGTATTATTAAAGCTACACTGGTATTATTATAGCATCATCATGTTCGTTGCTACATGGTATTACATGATTGGTTGATTATAATATTTATTTGGTGCGGATGTTAGATGGTGAAATTAGATGAGAGACCAATGTATTTTGTGTTCTTGTCGGCAAGGGTACGAGGTTTAAAAGGATGTTGAGTGACGTGGCCTCTCCTTCTCCTTTCGTACCAAAGCCCCTAGCTTATACTGGTAACTTTTTGGTCCCGTCTTGGTTCTTATTTACCAAAACGCCCTCCCTGTCATTTTCGTTGCACGTTTTCTTAATTTCCAACCGTACACGTATAGATACACGCTCGACATGAGCCGTCCGTTTGCTGCTGTTAACATGCTGGCTGATAATGATGGCACTGCAAAGTAACATGTGCAGGCGAAGACTAATTTCTCCAGAAGAGGATGGTTTCACGAGGTTCGAGAGGAGAGAAAAAAAGAGCGGCAGCAAGTAATTACTAAATATTAAAGGGGAAATCAAGCATAATTATATCAAATCATTGCTATTAAACAGTGATTTGGTTAGATTTTTTTGGTTGCCTGAGTGAAATCATTCAGAGAGTTTTTGGTTCGGATGAGGCGAAAAACAGACAGCATGCTATAGTGATTTTTAAAAAATAAGTATAATAAAGAGGGGGTGAATAATAAATTTTATTTTTGTAAAAATAGAAGGGTAGCCTGAAGTCTGCAGAGTTTAATGTCAATGGTGATTCTTACAGTGTCTGGAAATGTGTTGTCGAGGAGGATAACATTAAAGGTGTATTGTACAAGAGAAAATTAAATTAAATTTACTGATTGCTTCTGTGAATTAATAATATAAAAGTCAAGGTATTATCGATCATGGCTGGCATTAAAAAAATATATTTATTTCAATTTAATTAATTTCCTTTACGAGTACTGAGCTACTTTTCATGGCATTTTTCGTCGATGAACAATGGTTCGGTGAATCTCAACCACCCACGACAGTACATGTCAAGACTTGCGCAGCGTATTTTACCAGAGCATAAAAGAGCTAGAAATTAGTCTTAGCTAGCATGTGCTACATGTGTTTTGGCATGAATACACTGCAGAATTAATTTTTCCACGTACAAAACATGAAAAAAAACGAGGTCCTCCTGCTTTGCCTGATCTTCCGAGTAACAATTCACCGATGACGGTGCCTACAATAGGAAAGTATTTTCAGGAGATTCGAGCACGATTACTAGCTAGAGACAATATGATTCGAGAGATTTCGGTCTGGATCAAAGCATGGGGACTCTCCTCATCACAAACATAGCCACATATACTCCAACGTTGCTCTCAAGAATCCAAGATGATTTCTAGTAAATGATGAAAATTTTGTCTGCACTTTAATTTTCTTCGATTTAAAACACGTGCGTGCCCTATTTTCTCATTTGTTTTCTGCTTTCCTTGAAATCTAATTCGTTGAATTTTATTTAAAAATATAATTAATAGTAATTGGTAACTTGCATATATTAATAGTAAACACATGCGTGCCCTATTTTCTCCTATATTTCTCTTGCAGATCATAATATCCACATCAATGGTTTCTAAGATTATCCCCATCTTTTCAAGGATAGTTTTATATATTCTACAATTCTGATTTTTTCTATATATATATATATGTGTGTATACATAGAAAAAATCAGAATCGTAGAATATTAATACCGATGAAAATAAAATTCTTTAGTTGATTTATAAGTTAGACACATATCATATCATCAATATAGAAACCCACGGGAAGTTAGCTAATGATTTGTCTTCACACCCTAATTTCATGAAATCTCAGATAGGTGCTACCGTATCTTTGACTCCGTTTTGTTGTTCTTCAGTTTTTCACCTTTTCTTGCTCATCACTTTTATTTTAGAATTAAAAATTCTTCGTCGGCATTGAATACGGCAACACGTAATTCAAGGTTCCGATCCCCTTAATTTCTCCTAGTTTATTTTATAGTTGTATCAAACACCCATGATTTACACGATTAGACTGTCTTTTCCCTCATGGTAGAGATGAGAAACGATCACATGAAATGAAATAGCGTTGATCACATGGCAAAACGAGGTGATCATATATATATATATATATATTCAGTGCACCAAAACTAAGCCGACCTTCACCAGATATACTCAAACAAATGCCATTTATGCTAAAATCAGAGATTTACAAGTGATAACCTATTCGTATTACAAGCACCCCAATTCAACCAATCCCTTTAATCCAGAGTAACATTTTTCTGTAAAAAAAGGAAAGCTACCAATCCCTTTGATCCGGTAGCGTTTTCTTCGATGCCTTTGGTCTTAAAATGTATTTGTTTTTCGCAAGAACAAGGATTTAGAGTATAGAAAACAGAAACAGATGCTCATTAGCATATCTCCTGATAGATGATAAAATTAATTATTACCATATAATCGATAAACTAGGTTATTCAACATTCTGTCAATCAAATTATCGACCATGACAGGACGTTTCCAGGCGTATCCGGTTTTCGCGATATAGATGACCAATACCTTTGAAAGGGCACAAAATTAAGATCTCTCTCTAACAACTTCGAATGGCATGGTACCCCCCCTGTCTCCCACCCTAAAAAATGGATCTACTCTACTAGGTCGAGCACCAACTGGTTTGAGGTGGACCCGCAGGTCGAGCTGTCCCATAATTACGCTGAAAATATACGGGGAAGTACTGTTGAAGAAGAAAGAGAAGAGGCACGCAATTCTCAAACTACAATAATGCGTTCCAATGATGTATTCTGATAATGGTTTTAGTGACAGATTACTGGAGAACCGAATTCCTAGCAAGAAAACTCTTAATTGCTTTCACTTTTTAAAGGTACATATCTTGTTCGACTCTGAGCAAAAACTACCCTGGAAATGTCAGCAGCAAACTACCATTTAAGGAAATACTTTAATCCGGGATCTTCCAATGGGAATATTTTACAAATCAATTAGATCACAAACTGGATAATTTTTTTTTATTATATGCTATAATAAACTAAACATTGTAACCTTTGAAAAGGCTACTTAGACATACACGTACCTCATGTTTAAGAATACTGTCAGGAGTATTCTAGTAGTTCCCATTGCTTTTATCGTGGTCAACCCGAGTGGCGTTTTTGGCAGGCAACGATTGATTGCTCCAAGGCCCCAGCTGCATCAGGCTACGTATTAGGTATTAGGTAATCGCCCTAGGGAGGAGTGCTTGAGGGTTTATACATATAATTTTTGAAAAAAAGAGAACCAAAATGGCATGAAATATATAAAGAACGAGAATGAGTTTTGGTATCTGATTGTCCTTTGCCTTAGATCCTGCTTAAAAGGAAGAAACGAATAAAAATGTGGGGTAAAGACGATGAATTTGATACCACTATTATGTTGGGTTCCCAAGTTTGTCCGCCAGTTTCTTTGCTAGTGTGGTATTAGCATCGCATGTCCATTACAAACTCCATGACAATATCTCCTCGAATCTGCTGCCAGCAACAAGCTTTCAGTAATCAGACGACCAAGCATACCAAATTCGAAAAAATATCAACTTTACTGTCTTGGTCATCTAATAGCGTGTTTCACATTTATCTAATTAATCGCCTATCTTTCCGGATTTTTTTTTTAATCTGGGGCGGTATATTTTACTACTAAAAACTATATTTTTGAATTAAGATATTATCATTTTTATTATTAAAAAAATCAACAAATTTTTAATGGGGTTTTTTGAACCGACCACATCACTTGTCAATCCAAGTTTTTAACCATGTCATAATGAATAAGCTCTCTTCTTTTTTTAAAACTCAATCTAATCTAAATCCCAAATTACTAACTCATGAATCAACCCATTAAGCAAGGTCATCCTCTTTTTTTTAAAACCTAGTCTAGCATAAATCTCAAGTCACCCAAGTCATTGGTCAACTTACTGTGTGGGGTTAGGTTTTAAAACAGTTACCAAATCCCAAGATAATTTTTCTGTTCACTTTGTCAATAATCTGTATCTATGGGCTGCAGTGATAAAGCCCAAAATAACTGGGAGGCCACACATGCTTTAGTTAAATTGCATACCTAGTTCCTGACCATTCGAGAAAAACAGGAGACGAAAAAGAAAATGTACTTAGGATCTTGGAAGACGTACAAAATGGTTCAGGAGTTCATCTCTGAGGAAATCAAAACTCCACTAGAGTAAATCTACGGTATGACGTTCTTTATCATTTACTGTGTCAGCAATGCTGGGGCAGCCTACACCATTACCACAAGCTAGAAGCACGACCTGAAAATATTAGACACGACATGAGGCAAACTTTCACATGTACACAACGGACGCAACAGACATAACCAATTAGGAATATGCACACAATTTTAATTACAACCACACCCCGTATATGTTTCAGAATGACCACACTGCAAGCATACATAAACAATTCTTTGTACAACTTCGTTTTGCATTCGACACACTCTGGACGACAAAACTTCAGATATCAACCTGCCGATTTATCAACAGAGGGGAACAGAATTCTTCCTGCTATATGGGATGGCTTCTCTACCTCGTGATTGAGAATGAATGCCAAGATTTGCAATATCTTTCAGAATCGACCTCAAGGCATACTGCACCCTGATCAATCACAGCGGGATAATTGATGTTGATCTATATTTCCAAATAAAAAAAAACCTGTAATTAATTTCTTCTGTTGTTAAAGATCCTTTTTTTCTGCAATCGACTCCACTGCCTTGTCTAATAGAAGTGTCAGCAAGTCAAACATTTCATTTCCTCTCAAAACAATCACCTTCTTCTGCCATGATAGAGTCCACTGCCTGAATGATGATAATACCCGTAACGTGACCCAGCACCTCTTCCTCTACTTCCTTCCCATGTGCTGCTGCGGCTGGTAACTCTGCTGGTACCACCTGGCATCCAATTCAACGTCTGATTCCCCAACCCGTTATTCTCCTCCTCTTCTCTATCATTATACTCCAACACCAGTCTCTTGATGTCTCGTTTCTCTTCAAACTCAGCTGCTTCTTTCTGTTTTGTGCTCTGCACAAGAGAGCAATCCCTAGGAATGTACATCTGCTTTGTTTGTTGCTTATTCCCACGCTTCACAAGAACTTTCACCTGAACATCCTTGTTTCCTCCAGCCTCCTCATCCTCGTCACCACTTTCCCCTCCAACCCCCCTTCCATGATGATCCCTAGGGGACCCCTCAAACAAGTTCATGGGTATCACCATATTTAATGCTGGCCGACCACGGAGTTCCTGCCTGCGTTGCTCCATGCTCTCCTGCACTTGCAATTGAAATAACAGGTGTTATGAGGTTACCCCTTGAAGTTTCTGGCATTTATTGAAGCTCAATTCCAGAATCAATTATTTGCAATGGCAGCTATCAAAATTTCATCAGCAAAATTATGTAATTGGCCTCATTAAAACGTAGACACACAATACAAATTATAGACTACTTACCATCAGAAAGTTTAAGAATCGTTCCAAACCCCCAAATATAATTTTTCATACATGTATCAGGCACACTGTGGGAGTGTACAAGTGCCTATGTATATTGTATTCACTATTGAGAGAGAGGCACATGCAACTGTGAGCAAAAAACAGTAATAATTTGTATCTTGCCTGCATTACAGCCCTCAACTCCTGCTCAAAACTAGCTACTTCATGAGGGTCCGCCTCTGCAAACTTTTGTCTGACGTGGACTTCATCATCCTCATCAGAAGCAGGTCCACCCCCATCATCATCCTCATCTTCCGTGTCACACCTATCATCATGATTCTCTTCATCTAACTCTTCTTCATCATGTCCATCCTGGTCAATGGTGCCACTGCCTGAATCAGTGTCACTGCCACCAATGTCATGCAATCCATTTTCCTCATTCCCATTCGTGGTTCTTTGTCCATTGGCAGATATGATACTGGAAGTAGTCCTACTCAATCGTTTACCAATGTCAGAGTGCTTTTCACTATTGGCCTTGTCAGTGGAGACAATACGTTCATTCTCCTCATGTTCTATAAGAGCAACATTAACTTCTTCAATGGATGTATATCGTATCATATTTGGACGTAATTCCACAAATAAGTCCTGCAAATGCTTCAGTGTATGAGCACAGTGCATTGAATAAACAGGGATGGTGAAGATATTTAGATCAACTTTATAAGCACATAGAAATAACTCCAAAAAACAAATAAAATTCATACACAATTATGCAAGAAAAACTGCAATCAAACTATTAATCAAATAAAATGGAATAAAAAGACAATTCTCTTTCCAAGATCAAGCTGAAGTTCCTTGCAAGAATCTAATTAAAACCCTCTACAGTTGCATTTACAATTTAGAGGTGATAGTCAATGTCCCAACCAAGTAGCACCTTGATTAACCAGCAGCCTTGCCTGATTAATTTCTAACCTATTGTTTTGTTTCAAAGATGTTACATTCAAAGCAGAATACTTTCCTTTCTTTTCAATTAATGCAAAAGTTAGAGAATTACGGTCATATGTTGATTCTTTCTCACTTGGTGTATTTTTCTGAAAGAAAGCATATCTAGGTATGTCTAATATTGCACAATTGCAAAAGCAAAGTTGAAAATTCATATTCATACATAGGATGCAACTAGTTCTAAGTGCAAAGTCCCCTGAATAAAATGACGTGTATTTCTGAGATATAATGTTTTGTCACATTTTTTGAGTCTGTATCACTCTTATATTCAACAAGAATCCATATTATTATTTCTGTTCATAATATCTTAATGGCGGTCCCAACTTGTGTCGAATTAAAGCATACTGCACAAAGCATTTATGCTCCCTACCTGCACCACATGTAAGAATATTCCTGTATTACTTATCAAGCAGCATCTCCTTAAACCAAAAGACATACTTCGCCATTCCACAATATAGTAAAAACAATTTAACAAATTCTAAACTCCAATCCTCTTACAATAGACAGACCTTACAGTTAATTAAGAAAGTGAGCATAACAAGATCTGTGCGACTGACCTGCAAGTCAAATTCAACATCAAGAGGTAGTGCACCTTTGCTGAGAATATACCTCTGAAAGTGTATTAAAAATCGATCAAGTTTCCTCTTAGAAGAACCTCGGTCAAAGTAGTGTCCGCACGTCTCCAGAAGAATGATAACCATCCTGATGCGGAAACAATCCTCCGGTGGATCTAGCACGTCTTGCTAGTAGCACGAACAATCAAAAGCATATCATAAAGCAAGCAAATTATCATATAAGCAACAAAAACTAGAACATAAATTTCACCACAAAAAGGGATTAAAAAGAGAAGGCAATATATTACCACCTGACACTGGTACCAGAAGTAATAAAATTTCAGATGCTTCATATATAAATGCTGTCAATTTCTCACCCAGAACTTTTTCTGAATACGCAGTCTATAGCATATGATAGCATATGATATGATTAATAACAAGTGGAGCAGATATATAAGTTAATTCATTTGCATTTTGTGTGATTCCTAATAAACAACTGGTCAGATGATCAGTTGTCAGACAATAATGAGTTTTTAAATCATGTCTTTCATCAAAGATAAACCTTTAGGAATTATTCATGCATACGCTTGATCAGACGTCCTCTTTTAAGGCCTTAGTTATATCTAACAATGAATTTATTACATTTCATACCTCCGGAGTGTCATGACCAAAGACAAGGATCAAGTTGAGAGTCTCAAAAATCACAGAAGAATCCACATGTTCATAATTATATAGTTCCCCCAAGAATCGCATGTGGGCTATGCGCCTTTGCTGCATCCCATAGTCATTTAATTCAAGCCCAAGCCTAATCTCCTCCAAAACCTGTAAGCCAAAAGTAAACTGTTAAAGTTCCATTAAAAAGCCCACTACACACATTCATGCCCTCACATGTGCAAACTTTGCATGTTAGACTGCATGCCAATATACACATGGCCAAAGATGCTGGCAAATGAGGATTCAGAACATTCCACATCTTAAAAACATCAATGACATGTGAGACAAGACAAATTTAGAAAGCTGTCCACAATTTATTCAAGAGTGGGGACTGTAGAAAAAATTGTTCAAGGTCAAAGACTACTTGCTGATTCAGATGGGCTAAACTAATGGTGGCACGAATAACTAATAGTCAAGAAGTAATCAATAGAAAGAAAAAGCAAGAGTCAAAGCAAAGAAAAGGCGGCAATTCAAATCAGTATGTCCCCAGTACCCTGTCAAGAAGGAATCTTAAGGAAAATGAGGGGAAAAAGATTGATTTTAGGGGGGAAGATTTTGGCCAAAGCATTTTTAAGGTGTCTCCCAATCACAATGCTCCGATTGATCACATGATGAAGCATAAAAAATACAGTCTGATGACAATCAACCCAACAGGAGAAAAATGAAATCTATGGGACAGGGGTAACATCTACTAATACAAAAGTTAGCCATTGTCTTTTTTAAATTGTAAGCAAACAAGGACATAAGCATCTACTAGAACACCTACCACCCATCTGTTGTAATATCTTTATTAAAAGTATCCCTAAAACCATTATGGCAAGTCATCTGTAACTAACCCATATTCAAAATCTCACTTCATTATGGCAATTCTGTTAGTTCAGTAACTAACCTAAATCTCAGAAAACAAGATTCTCTACATGAGAAGCCAAAACTCTCACTTCATTGAGCAAAATTGCTTCTGATAAAAGTTTCACTCAGTGACTATCCATATTCAAAATTATTCTCCTTGTTACATATTTATTGGTCTTAAATTCTCAAAAACAAAACTAATAGAATTTAAATTTTTGTTTGTTATAACTAAAGAAAATCCATTTTATTTGGGGTTGGGGGGGTATTTTCCACAATAAAACATCTGAATGGTGCAGCTTGCAAATCCTAAACTGCAATCAGAAAAAATATAAAAAGCCAACTGGCCATCACACAAAAATGGGAGAAAAGAAAATCACGATATTATCTTTTCAAGGAACAATAAAATATTAACAACTTGAATTTCCAACATGAAAGAAACAAACCTCATCAACAACCAACACTGCAAATTCATCATGATAACGGCTCAAGCCAGCAGTGAGAGAAGCAATCAAGTGAATTTGACCATACTTCCCTTTATGAACCTTCATAAAGCACTTTAAAAGGTATGCCTCACATTCACTCCATGGTAATTTACGAAGTTGCCTGAGCACATGCTCAATAGAAGACTTGTCTAGATCGGAGAATAGTAATTTTCTGATATACTGCATAGAGAAAACATTGATTAAACATATCTAAAGTAAAAACAGTTGAAAAAATGGTGCTGTAAAATGGTTCACACCTGATACAAGGGAGGACGGACTTTAGACACTCGTGCAGACCTTTCAGGTGGTTTGCACAGATAGTAAGCATTTTCTACAAGGGTGCTATGCCGAGGATCCAAATTTTTGACATTTTTCAAGCGCATAAGTATCTCCAACATATTAGCCATGCGCACAGTAGTTTCAGGAGAACGATACAGAAAACGGCCACATGTCTCAAGAAGATTGCAAGCAACATCAATGTTATGGTGAGTGAAATCATCCAAACAAGCCTGTAGGAAACAAAAGCATAGATGTAGAAGCACATAGTCCAGCAAAATGAAACATGATGAAAGTGTGCCATCTCAGATCCCAACAGACCATATACTAGTTTAAATTCGTCTTCTATCAAAATCAAATAGCAATAATGATATTAAAAAGAAAGAAAAATGAGGGTTCAAAAATTAACTGCATTGATTGTAATATAAAAAATTTGCTACATTATGTATCATGTCCCTGGTTCTTCCTGTCTTCCTAAACCAAAAGGCATCAAAAGCAAATGGAAATTTTCATAGGAACTCCAGCAAGGTAAACAAGAAAAAAAGGGAAGACCCATCTAAGCATAAAAATTGATTTGGAGAACTAACAGAAGATACTGTTGCCAAGGGAAGAGGAAGATTGACAACATGGATTAATTTCCTGGGAATTGATAAAAAGTATGTCTTGCAAAAAGCAGAATTGTGCAGGAAGACTCACGTAGCCAACCCATTTAGTTACAACAAAGGCTCAATAGGCAATAGAGTAGAAGCCAATTAAAAGAAAAACAATAAATGAGTAAGCCACTACACATACCTTCAAGCAACTAAAAACAGTGCTTGCTGGTGCAATTCTGAACTTGCATAGCTCTCCAATAAATCTAATATTTCTGATCTTCGTTTCTATGTTCATTTGGTCCTGTAGAAAATTTACAATTTGAAACTTCATTCATAATATTTACAGATTGAAATTGAAAAGGCAAGTAAAAGAACATTGAGAAGAATAACAAGCCATTCTTCAATGAAACACGTCGAAAACAGACCTTTTTATTGATTAAGAAATTGAACTCCTCCTCTAACAACTGTAAGAGCATGAAAGACACATCCTTCATGCAAGTTGAGAGAGTGGCAACCATGCGTGAGTAGTATGGTAGCAGTTCCAGAGATGTCCTGGGTACATTAAATAACGCCCTCACAAGCTTTTTCCGATTTGACTTTGAATTAAAATAACAAAACTCTACCTGAAACAGAATATTCACAAAAACACACAGCAATGAGATCTTTAGGGTAAAGGTGAATAGCTGAAAATCATTTTATCTTCAGAGCGGTGTGATTACAGTCAATTGATCAATTAGGTCACGGCTGACGCAACCAGGGAGCCTCTGTAACAGAGCATCCAGATTAGTCCCTTCAAGACTTTTGAGTTTCTCCTTCTCATTTTCTCCTTTTCTCTCCGCATCTTTTTCCTTGCCTTTCTCTTTTTCAGGATCTTTTACTTTCTCTTCCTTATCCTTTCCTGTCTCCGTACTTTTTCCCTCCTGCAAAGTGCCAGACTCTGCAGTAACCTCTGCCATGTCTTGGGTGGATTGGCCTTGGTCCGATTCAGGTGCCAGCTCCTTAAAATAAATAGAGACATCATGAAAAAGATAGTCATAAACTGCTTTCATGTTGAGGGTAGAAGTAACATGTTTCACAAAAGAACACCAAACCAACCCTAGATAAGAACAAATACAACTCAAAATGCTTAAATTTTGAAGGAATTATATCTGTCATTGATTGAAAGCGCCGGAATACATTTAAGTTTAGAAACAAGAAGAAGCTCACTTCAGAGAAGAGGAGGGGGGCGGAAAGGCCCACAAAAGGCTTTACTAGCATAAATCACAATACAACAGATTTAACCACAAAGCCAGCTAGCTTTAACGAGGACTGCAAAATGATCACCATAATTCACAAGCTACTAATAGAAATTTACACAAAAGTTAGCACAAGTTCTTTACCATTTTTTGTCATAATTTCAACGTTAAGTTGGGAACAACCAAAGCCCTAACAAAACATCTGAGTTTTAATTCCTTACACTTTGTTGATCTTGAGTCTTCACAGAATGATCATTCGCTTTGGGTTCTGCCTCTCCCAATAACACTGCTGGAACAAATGCTCTAAAAAGAACGCATAAAAATCCAACTTAAATTTCAAGCTAGCAAATTTTGTATATAAGGTAGCCAGAATCAAATTTAATAAGAAAATGCATCTGTAACGACTGACACCATTTTTTTTTAAATGGATTGACAGATTGTCTTGCTACAGCAAACCTGAGATCCGGTAAGCATTCATAGAAGGCTCTAGTATCTTCATCATCCCACAAAGCTTCGAGGACAGAAGAATCTTTCCCAGCAGCAGGCGATGAAATGTCCTCTCCGCTAGTAAGCCTAGTTGTATGACCATCTTCTGGCATCACTGGAGGTTGCATATGAAGTGCTTCTGCTAAACTGATATAAAGAATTTACATGTCAATGGAAAAATCATGAAGACGTAATACCAGATGCAAGCTGAGGGGGCATTACTTTATAGCTTCCTCAGAAGTTGAAAGGTTGGCACACCAAGAGATTAGGCTCAAATAATACAAGCACCACTACATGCAACAAGGAAGAATCAACCAAAGCATTTACTATGAGGGGCAGGGCACTTAATTGCAGGTACAAATTCACCAACTATCCCATGCATTTCATAAAATTTTATCAGCACCTAAATTCAATTCTAAAGCCCATCATAGCAATCACAGCAATTAGCCAATTCTCAGAGTCAGAAATCTTCTACTTAAAAGTGTCTGAAAGATTCTTAATAAATTAGTAATTAGCTTACAAGCTTTCTTGCAAGTTGAGATTGAAGAAAAGATTGAGGCTGGAACCAAAGCCAGAAGCAATAAAGAACTTTCAGGCAAGCATTTATAAATAAGAAACATGAACCATAGCCATCTTGCGCTGCTAAGTAAGTTAAGAAATTGACATCAGAAAAATAAAAATGTCCACTCTGCACACTGGTTTCAGCAGTTTCAAGTTTTGTACACCCCAGCAGTGGTTTTTCTCATCTTTGACCCCACGAAACTTCATTCATCAAGTTCTCATTGGCTTTACAAACTACCATTTAAAGTCCAGTTAAAGAGATTGTCTTTTGACATGTATTTCCAGAGTGGCAAATCTTTTTCAATCAGAATTAAATTTTTTACTTGCATAACTTCTAGCTAAAATCATCATTCATGAATTAAGACATTGTACAATAACAATGGTTGTGTTATTGAGAAGGTAAAAAGGTTATGGATTCAGAAAAGCAGGCATGAAGATAGAGAAGGAATTCCAAAAGAAATATGGCATGTTTCGATTATTACAATGTATGGCATGCTGTTGGAATGGAGTCTGCTTGTCTAGTCACCCAGAATAAATACAAGAAGAAAAAGAAATCAGGAAGCAAACTTACGATGACACATTACGGTACAAATGGTCATAAGATTTTCGCAGCTTTTCATATGATGAAACGATTTCATCACTCAGCTCTCCTTTAGCATTCAAAATCTTTGCATTTTCATGCTCCATTTGACGAAGTGACTGTTAAGAGATAAAAATCTTACATTACTGGCATCTTTAATGATACAAGTAAAAAAAAGAGTATAAATGAAAAGAAACCAAGTTCCTCATTCAAACAAGAATAGCCTAGCAAAATCAAGAATGAAATGATGGATTAAATGTAAACAGCTAAAAGAAGTAACACTCTTACTGCATGATCTGACTGAAGTAGTTCAGCAACAGCATCATAGTATGCGTGGAAGGCCTTCCTGAAGATTTTCTTTTGATCTGTCGTGATGTTAAGGCCCTTAAAAAACTGCAGCAAAATTTCAGAATGTAAGATATAAACACAAACTTAAACAAGATTAACAAAGTAATTTTAAAGGACCTAAACACAACAAATAATGCAAATAGTGGATGTAAATGAATTAGAAATTATCTCAAAAAGAGGTGTTCAGCAAAACTAAGATAAACACAAACTAAAATGATATTGGCAATTTAATCTAAAGAACCTAGACACAGCAAAAATGTGAAAAATGAAAGAAAATGAGGTAGAAATTATCACCAAAATAGAAGATGCTAACAAGAGTAAGATCAAATCAGTATCATGAAACATATCTTTACAAATAACCAGGTTAGCCAGAAAGAATTAAAAGTGAATGAATAAAAGAATAAGTAGCACCTCTTCATGAATTTCTTGTCCAGATAGTGGAAGTCCCAGAAAAACTCTTCCTTGTCGAGCAAAACTAGCAAGGAGAGTCAGATTTGTCTGGGTAGTATCTCTGTCCTTTAACTGCTCTGCACTGGTAAGATCCTTAATAATATTGATGAAAACACTGCTGTCTTCTGTAACTCCAACAAAGAAAAGTTCCAAAAGCAGCTTTAAGGTGCTTCGCTTCTTCATAGCCTTTGAGTTCTTGTCCACATCCAAGTCTTCTCCAGATTTTACAGGAAAAAAGACTTTCAAGAGCCCTTGTACTAGGCTCGGTGAGAAGTCTTTGTATCGTTGATGAAGCAGTGAACAGATCTTTCCAAGAAAGGCATTTGTTAGAACGCAAGCAAAATAATAAACATGCCATGCAGACTTCATGCAACAAGTTCAAAGAAAAATGCAGTTTCCAATACATAGAAAAAACTAGCAAGTTGCTGCATAGCTCTACATATGACTTTGTTATTGTCCCTTGAGAACTTTACAAAGTCTGCTAGTTGAGAATAATTGCAGACTTGACTCATCAAAATTTAAATGGCGATGAAAAGGAAAACAAAGCATTATGAGGAAACCATCAACTAATCCAGAAACTTGAAGCATTCAAAGAAATTTGCTAGGCACGGTAAAAACCTAATAAGATTAAATTGCACTTATTGCACATTAAAAAAAAAAGAAGAAGAAACAGCACACTTCTGCAAAACTTGCAGTGAGCATTTGACTGTTTTATAACATATCACTTAAGATATTTTCATGATCTTAAGCATGCAATAACCCAATATATAGTCTCAAGAATTGAATGAATAAGCAATAGCTTGAAGAAATTTTAATATGACTACCATTATCCAGTAACTAAAGAGGTGATCAAGGCATGAAGACACATGCAATTTGAAAAAAAAGAAGTTCTGCAGCTAGTGAATCATATCCACACACACACACCCAAAAAAATCAGTTTGTGACTTTAAAAGCTACCTGAACAGCTGCTTGTATGTCAGAAGTTCTAAGTTTCGCATCACAAATGGATGTTACAGCTTCACTGACAAATTTGCTAAGGTTCACATTTCGCAACTCTTCCATCAGTCCTTCCCTCTGTTCCTCATTTATCTGCTTTAATTTTTTAATAACTGCTGTATTGCGCTTAATGCTGGAATCCAATGTCCTGAGAAATCCTGAGTCTGGTGACAGTGGTAAATTGTATCAATATCCCCTACTGCATTCTAGAATTATGATAAAATTGCATTTTTGTTTGAAACATAGCAGCGTACAGTAAAAGACTTAAGATCACTTTCAAAGGACAAAAGATGGTGAATCCAACTAGAATCAAAAACAATCACATATTCTTTTATCAGAAACATGGCAGCTATATTTGAATTCTCAAAGACAAACCATTTTATAGTATCTAGAGAATATCGGTCAGGCATGGAGAACATGGTGAATAGTCAAAGTTTCGCTAATATGTTTTAGAAAACCCAACCATGAGAGAATTCTCTCCACCTCCAGTATGATTGCATGTATATGAAGGAATTTCAAAGAGAATTGACTTTCAAAAAGGATTCGTTAATTCAAGAATATCCATGACTGGAGTGAAAAGGGGAAGATT
>Ga0325405_1003291_pt1 | contig 16633 bp, 11 predicted proteins | sample PopdelMetagenome_21_FD_205663 | JGI IMG/M metagenome (GOLD analysis project Ga0325405, IMG submission 205663) | Populus deltoides microbial communities from Bellville, Georgia, United States - Xylem-Control-R2 | ecosystem: Host-associated > Plants > Phyllosphere > Stem > Wood/Secondary xylem...
TGATTGTGATACCACGTTCTGCCTCATCTGCCCGGGTATCAGTCATTCGAACATCACCAGCAACCTCTTGGGCAATGATACCAGCAGCAGCAACAAGAGAATCAGTGAGAGTTGATTTTCCTGCAAAAGAACAAAGATCAAATCCAGCCCAACAAAGAATTTCACACATAAAAGCACGAACTTCCAAAAACAGAAGTACAATAAGCACATAAATAGCAGCACAAATGTAAAAAAAAGACTGGCTCGAAAAACTACATGAGGTATTCAATACAGTCCCAACTGCTTAAACAACGTCAATGGGCGATAAAACTTCAGCAATTTAAATCAAGCAACCACATGTCATACAAAAAATAGAAGTTAGTTTTTAGCTGCCTGGTTAATGCTAGAACAATTAACAGACATTATGATTGATCTCACACAACCAACCATATGGAGATTATAAAAAGATAGCTACTACCAAGAAAAGAACAGCTTATTACTGCACATACAGGGTGAACTTAAGGAAGAATCACAACAATATTTCCAGTGAAAAAAAATAAAGATGCTGAGACACATTCACTTAGCAGATGAAGGAGACAAAACTTTACCATGGTCAACATGAGCAATAACAGACATATTACGGATGTTATGCTTGAAGTCCATAATACGCCGAAGCTCTTCTGCCGTAAACTTAACCTGCAGATATCAAAATAACATCCCGTCGCGTAGATAATTAAGAAATAAATTACAGCCATATGGTAAACCACCAAAAAAAAAAAAGAGAACTTAGTAAAACAACAGTAAAGCTTACCATTTTGGCTAGTCTTTAAAATTTCACCAAATTATAATCAAAAACAAAAGACAACACCTGTCACCAAAATATCAACAGGGTCAGCCTAAACAATTCACAGATCCACCAAGAAAATACTCTGATCAAAAAGCAACTACACATTTTCAAAATTGAAGCATCGATTATAAAAGTACCACAAAAATTAAACTATATTTTATTTAAAAAAGAAAATTAAACAAGTTTTACAGATGTAACTGCAGCAAAATCATTCAGAAAATCAGTCAAAATCACAGGCGATTACAGAGATATATATAAGTAAAATTAGGATCTAGAAATCAAAGAAGGATCTAAGCAAATCACAGGCGATTACAGAGATAAAAAGAAGTTATTAAACATTCAACAAGAAAAAAAATAGAGAAAGAGAGTGGAAATAATTACGATCTGTGTAAATCTAAGAAAATACAAACTAACATCGATTAGATATGGAAAAGAAACGGTACCTGAAGATGAAAAATGAGAGAGTGAGCTAGCTGCAAGAGAAGTGAGGGAAAGAGAAAGATAGAGAGACTACCAGAGGATCTCTCTCTTTATGAGCGAGCAGTGTTTGAAGCTGAAAGAGAGACGCATCAATATATGGAGAGAACAGAGGGGATAGTTGCGAATGGGGGAATATGCGGTTGTAAATATCTTCACGTTTCACTGTATTCAACGAAGCTAGGGTTTTTTTCGTCTGTTGACTGGGCTTTAGTCGAAAATCTTTGGGCCCAAGTTTCTTCTTTCCTATTTTATTTTCTTTGAATTGTCGTTGCGTGTTTTACCTGGAGTGCTATAGCCGAATTACCATGCTATGTTCCGGGTACAATTCTAAATTAATTTTCAAAGTAAGAGAAGAATGTGAATGTATTTACTATCATCATAAAACAATTAATTAAAATTTTGATATTACATAAACCAATAAATCATAAAAAAAAAAATTGTTGTTATTAACTAAATTTTAAAATAGAAAGCTTAAAAATACAAGCTCATGAAAATATTTGATTTCGTAATATTAAATGTTCTTTGAATTTTTTTATTTAATTATATGACAATAAAAATAAATTTTATCACAAATATATTAGTTTAAATTTTTTTAAAAAAAATATAACTGTCAGTATAAATTCTCTTCTTCTCATTAATGATGCGAACCCAAAAGACCAATAATTAGAAATCACAATCAAGAATTGAAATACTCATCCAAAAAAGCTAAATTCAAATTAAAAAGTCCTAATATAATGATTTCTTGAACCAAAACCAAAGGTATATAGTTAAAACACCACACAAATGATAGATTTGATAGGTTCTAAAGGTTCAATAAAGAACCCAAAGAAAAAGAGCACTAATGCTATTTAATTTTTACTGACAGAAAAAATAATGTTTTTTCAATGTTATTTTATCTACTTATATAATATGAAATAAAAAAATAAATCATAATTAGCTAACAGATCTAAATTAAATCCATATAACTAACTTAAATATAAAACTAAAAAAGAATAAAATAACTCTAATTAGATATTGGACTTAAATTAAACTCACATAACTAACTAACTTATATCCAAAACTAATAAGAATAGAGTACAAAGTCCATGTTTATATTTAATGACATATGAAAAGGTTTAAATGAACTCCACATACTTGGCATGCTTTTTATTCAACTTATTTTTTCCTTTCAAGTGGTTCAAAAATTTATGATCTGTATGGATAACGAACTTTTTCGGCTACAAGTAATGTTGTTAAATCTCCAAGTTCTAACCAACACGTAAAGCTCTTTGTCATATGTTGGGTAGTTCAACGCTTCCCTATTTAGCTTTTCATTAAAATAGTATATTAGTCACTTCTTCTACACTAAAACAACTTCAATATCTACCCTTAAAGCATCACACTCAATTCCAAATGTTTTAGAAAATTTGGGCAATGATAATAAAGGTACAAAACATAACATTCATTTAATCAAATTGAATGCATGTTCTTATTCAGTGCCTCATTTAAAACTAATATATTTCTTAACAATTTCAGTGTACTAAAATCTTTAATAGATTACCCTATAAAAACTAGTTAAACCATGAAAATTCCTTATCTCGATAATTAACTTAGGCGTTAGTCATTCTTTGATAGCCTTCACATTTTCTCCTTAGAGTAATTATGGCAAAAAAAAATCATCTCTACTTTCTTCTCTCACTCTAAGTAGGTTTATGGATCATTTTCTTCCTTGAAACGAGGGGATCCATTTTAATACTCTCAGAGTTCCTATCTACACCATCACGGGCTCTAATATTCCTTATAATCCATCTATCACGCCTATCACTGTTATGCCTAAATATATCTATATTAATCATTCATGCTTGATCACTTTCATCCTCATCTTCATTCTTTGCATTGCATGCAACACAAAGAATGTGTTCTCATTTACCTTTTTTGATATTGACTCGTACTTGGAAGACATAATCAATAGTTGTAAAAGATGCTTTTAATAAACCCTACATACTCTCTTACATGTTTGCACTAGTTTGCACTAAAAAATATGTCACTTCATTTGTTTTTCACTCTTGATTTAGCTTTTCTCAATATTAATCCCATACTCTTTTATCTTTTTCCACTCTTAACTTTGTGTTTTTAATTCATTACTGAACTAAGCAAACTCAATCAAAAATAAAATATGCAGTATTCAAATCACAGAATTCAAAGAAAGATAAAAAAAAAAAAGAAACGACAAAGAAATTTAGGAAGAAAGAGCAAAAGAAATGAAATTAGGAAGGAATAAGGTTTGATCTACGTTAAATGGAATGTAAAGATGAAAGTTTAGCACCAAGAACTATTTTAAATGGAAAATTAAAAACCAAAAATCAACAAAAACAAATCTTGAAGAATAAATCAACAAAACAAATTCATGATTGAACTTCTTGACTTGCGTTTATGATTTCTTTTTTTCACTACAAAATGCAATTAACTGAAAAATACAATTGAAAGAAAGGAAATTAAGAACACAAGCTATAGTAATTTGCACTAACTATTTTGATGAATACATACAAGGTGAATTTTAAACCTATATGGAGTGATTCGATGCAAAGAATAATTATCTATGTTGTAATCTTGAAATGAAAAGAAAATGAAGTTTGAACAATTACAAAAACAAAAACAAAACAAGAAATTAAAGATAGTGAATTTGATTTTAGAGCCAAGCTCTGATACCAAATTGATGTGAACCCAAAAGTCTAACCCTAATAACCCATAATAAAAAAAATTATTATACTCACCCAAGAGACTTAAAATCATTTTAGAAAACCTCAACTCAATGATTTATTGAACCAAGAACTGAAAGTGTATAGTTAAAACACCACAAAAATAATATATTTAATAAGTGATGGAAGTTCAATGAAAAACCTGAAGAAGAGCACTTGCAATGTTAAATTCTTAATGCTGATAAAAATCATGTATTTTCAATGTTATTTATGCTATTTGCATAATATGTTCACAAAATAAACTCTAATTAGTCAATGAGCCTAAATTAAACCCACATAACTAACTTAAGTCCAAAATTGAATACGAATAAAATAACCCCAATTAGATATTATGCTTAAATTAAACCCATATAACTAACTAACTTAAATCCAAAATTAAATAAGAATATAGTACAAGGTATATGCTTGTATTTAATGAGGCCCAATTTGTATATGTGGTATATATTAAATAGCTCCATTTCTTGTTTAATTCACATTGATCAAGGCTAAATCTTTTTTAGAACTTAACTTTATGCTTGACATCACCTTAAGAGTTCTTGAAGCTTGCTCGACCTAAATATCATGAATTAGCCTATTAAATTCCTCTTTCCTATTGGTTTTTGCCTTTGTAATAGATCCAATCAGTATATTCAATGGATCCTATAGTTTTTTTTTTTTATATATAAGAGTAATTGCATAGAAGGGACAAAATTATATAAAAGTATGAGGGGCATACCCTAAAAAGTACAAAGGCTTGTTACTTAGGTCAAACTGACCAAAAACAACCGAAAAAGGAAGAAAAAACTAAAAGAAAATAAAAAATGAAAAATAATAGAATGCCAAGACAAATAGTTATTGACCAGTCTACCGGTTTCTAGGTTAACTAGTAGTAATCGACCACTGCAAAATAGTAAAATCGAGAAGCAACAAAAGCAATGAAACCTCAAAACATTAGAAGGTGCTAGATGGACCCGAGGGCAGCTAAGATTTGACACCTTGGTTCAAGCTCAATCAAACGAGACCAAATAAGTTAAAAAAATCTCTTTTCATACATCTTGATGGGAGTGATAGATCTGATGGAAAACTCGGTTATTTCTCTCATACCAAATGAAGTAAATCGTGGCTGAGAGGACTAATCAAGCAAGTAGATTCAAAAACTTCTTCTTCCTTTTCAAGTATGTGTATGCCCATTATAGTAGAGGTTTCCTTGTCATAGAAGGTCAGCCCAGAAATGTCTTGCTCGTGATAACACCCCAAATTATAATAGAAAATAAGCATTAAAAGAACAAGTGGTCATGTGTCTCAACATGCGACTCACAAAGGATACATATCAAAGATGGAATGATCTGGAAAGCATGCAACATGTACATGGTGTAAAGACAACTCATAGAAACAACCTAGAGGGTAATTGAGTGTCTCAGGATGAATCCTATAAACCAAAGAAGATGATGCATAGAATATATGGGCCTGGACTCTAAGAATCTCCCATATTGAGTCAATAAAGAACCTCAATAAAGAATGACATTTCCAAATATAATGATACGGAAAGACATTCTTGGGGTAAAAATGAAATAAGTCCCAAATAAGCTGAAGCTCTAAACTACCCGATAGGAAATCTGATGCAAACCCTAGCAGAATTGAATGGAATTCGCAAACCCAAGATCTATCTAATTCAAGTTTGCTGAAAATATGATGAGTTTATCACAATGGAAGACCTATTCCAAGGCAATAATACTATAAACCAACCAAATCACAACGCCTACACTTGGAGGCAAACAAAAGGAGTATGAATTCACAACAAAGATTAGTCACTTCTTTGAATAGTTAAAAGTTCAATAAAAAACCAAGATTGACAACGAAAGGGTGGCAAAATTTATAATATTATTAGCAAAAAAAATAATGCTGAAAATTATTCTCAATAGTATTTATACCCCAAGCCAAAAAAAACCCTAGTTTCCCTAATAGGTCACATATAAACCCAATTCAAATAATAATTAACTTAAGCTAAAACTAGCCTAAACAAATTAAAATAAATAAAATAAACAAGTCTAAAACCCAAACAAGTGTTTCCTTATAAAATAAAAAAAGTTTAATAGCCCAACTAATTTAATAAGACAAGTTTGGTTATTTCCGCATTCTATTTGGCAGCAGCAAAGCCTAACTTTAAATGGATGGTTCTCTCTCGTCTTAAAGAATTAGAAGGCGTTCTATATACCGTTGGAAAGTTATGGAAGTCTAGTTTCTTTCCCAATTAGAATCACCTCAAAATTCAACATGTATCTCCAGTTATGATAAAAAAAAAGGTAGTAAAAGGTCAAACTAACCGAATCTAGTCTTCTTCTCTCAATCCTTGTGTAATGGTCTATTGGTTCCACCAACAAGCCCCTCTTGAACATGAATCAAATTAATCATAGCTTTCTCCTCATTATTTAATATCCTCTTGAAGTCCACTTTAGCCCACATATCTTGAAGAAGTCCATTAAAAGCCTCTTTGAACCTCTTAGCTTTAAGTCTTGTAATTGGACCAACCAGAACCTCCAACGGATCCTTTGGTGCTTGGATCACATCAAAATCCCAAGTACCCTCCTTTATAATGTCTGAGACATTGGCATCCCAGTGAAGCCTTGTAGATGATAAAACCCTGAAAAGTAAGAGGTTACAGAATCGTTGCCCATCTAAAAACCAATAATCTAACCATATAGAGGTAATAGACTCATCACCATTGCAAAGGACAAACTTCTCTCCATATCAATCTTTGTTAATAAGAATCTTCCTACATAACTAAGAGGACACTAAAGAAGGCTTAACATGCTAGAAAGATATATTTCTTAAAAGAACATTATGAACCCATCTTAACCAGACTGATGATATATTTTAAAAGATTCTCTAAATATGCTTAAGAATAGCTAATCTATTCCAAGTTTGAACCCTTTTTTAATACAAATACCACATTCATTAAGGGGATAACAAATACAGCAAAGACAACCTTAGTTCTTAAGTGTGTGAGAGAGTAACATTTCCAAAGAAAAGTAATGAGGATACCCTTAATCCTCTTAATAATAGAGTAAGGAATAATAAACATAGAGGATCGATATACCTGGATGGAGAAGAAAACGAATTTGATTAGTTGAAGATGCCCAACATAAATAAGAGAAATTGAGGCCTACAACTTGATCATGGAGAAATCCACTCCACCAAAGCCATGTAGTCAGTGTGTGTTCGTTTAGTAGATATCAATAGGACACCTAGATACCTAATTGGTAAGGAACCACGTTTAAAACCCAAAAGAGTCTCCAAAGAGATCTCAAGCTCATCATCAACTTCTAATAAGAAGACATGACTCTTTTTTGGATTTATAACAAGCCCTAACAACCCTGTAAAATCATCAAAAACCCTCCTTACAATCCTGATTGAGTCCATGTTTGCCAGAAAAAAACTCATAAGATCATCCGCAAAGCAAAAGTGAGTAATGATAGTCCTCTAACATCGCTAGTGATATCTAAACCTCGGGTTTTATGAAGCCTCTCTAAACATGTCTCCTAAGCCCTCTATAGCCAAAACAAATAAGTAAGGACATAAAGGATCACCCTATCGAAGACCCTTAAAAGATGGGAAGAAACCATGACTCTCATCATTCATAGCCACGAAGAAATAAATTATAGACATGCATACCTCAATCTATATAACCATGACACTAGTGACTCCAATAACCCTTAAACTCATAAGGATAAATTTCAAAACTAACCATACCAAAAGCTTTCCTTATGTCCATTTTCAAAGCACATCTAAGTATATGACTAACAAAGTGATAGTTATGCATAGGCTCCTAAATCAATAAGATAGCATCCAATATTTTCCTACCCGGAAGAAAGGTAGTTTGAGTGGGACCAATGATATTTGAAAAAAAATCTCCTTCAACCTACTTATAATGACTTTATATATGCATTTATATATCACATTACAACATGAGATAGGTTTAAAGTCATTTATAATGGTGGGTGTTGCAATTTTAGGAACCAAAGCAATCCTAGTAGAATTAACACATCTAGGTAGAGTATTGATATTAAAGAAGTACCTCATATCAACAATGAAGTCTCTACCAATAATGTCCTAACTTCTTTTGAAGAACAATGAGGTATAGCTATATGGACTAAGGGCCTTATCATTTGCGATGAAAAATAAGGCTTCCTTGATCTCATCAGTTATGATGCATGATTCCAAAATAAGGGTAATGTTAGGAGGAATCCTGCTAAAGAAGAAACGGGAAGCATCATCTGAAGTGATAGTTGAGTGTGTGGAAAGTATCCTTTAGAAGTAACAAATTGTTAATTAACCCAGACTCTGCTGATCTTGAACCCAAGATCTTGTCTTATCGATTAACCAATGGATTCTATTCTTGACTTGTCTTTAGAGGAGTGATTAGAACTTGGTGTTTTTATCTCTCAAGTTTAACCACTGAATTCGAGATCTTTGCTTGTAAAAAGCTTCTTCATTCTTACTTAACTGAAAAAACTTCATAGCAAGCTCTTTCTTTACCCACTGATACTCGTCAAACTAAGGAGTATCATCAAGAAGAGTTAGTGTTGTAGTTATTTTGTCTTTACCTCAACTACATGACTAGAGATGTGACTAGTGTGTAGGCGATGCAAAACCTTTAACTTAGGCGTTAGTAATTCAAGTCTATTGGTAAGCCTGTACATACGGTTACCATCCACGGAAGTCTACCAAGTACTCATTACTAAACCTAAGAAATCATTCATGTCAGTCTATAGATTTAAGAACTTAAAGGATGCTTTTAGACTGGGAAGAGGACCAGTAAAGTGAATAATCATAGCACTGTGATCTGGGAAGTCTCTAGGTAAGATTCAGAACAAGTAGTCGGTCAAGTAGAGAACTGACATGAGTTACCAAAGATCTAATCTAGCTTTTAAAAAATAGTATACATGTCATGTTGACCATTATGTCAAGTGTATCTCTAGCCCGAATAAGAAACTCTAACCAGTTTCACTGCCTGAACACAATTGCCAAAATAATCCATGTGACTATGCTAAATATGATCACCCTCACACTTATTAGTAGAACTCAACATAGCATTAAAGTCTCCAAAAGTAAGTCACTATATAGACTGAGATGTAGTAGCTCGACACCTCAGGTAATCCCAAAGGTCCTGACATCCCAGAGAAGTATTGATACCATACACAAAAGTGACAATAAAAAAGCACCCATTAATCAAGTTAGATACCTCATATGTTATCTAATATGGAAAAGAAAACAAGCAAAGAACACTATATACCATCGAATCCCATCCAACTAGAATACAATAATTAATATCAATAGAGACATTAGAAAGAAATTGCCACAAAGAAGGATTTATAGCTGCCTTAACCTCCCCATATGATTAGATACAATCTTAGTCTCAAGTATGCCTATTATACTAAGATTATAATTATTAATCCAATCATTTACTGTTTTATGTTTTGACGAGCCATTAAGAACCCAAATATTCCAACTTTCTATATTATATATAGACATAGGAAACAAGATATCAAAAATAGAGAAAAATAATCAGATGGCCTTAAGCCTTTTTTTTTCTTTTTCCTACTTTGTCTAGTTTCACAAGCACTATAAGAATCGAGCTTACTTGTTTCACTTGGCTAAGAAGATGCTGAGGTAGAATCCAAAGAACCCTTGATCGATGATAAAGTGCTAGCTTCACTACTGCTAGTGAAGGTAACATGTTTGTTCTTCAAACATATTTCAATGTAATGAATAAGTGTTGGTCCTTCTCGAGAGGTAATATGTCATGATCCGAGTCAGCTTCCAACCCCTTCATCATCATTCAACATATCCCTCTCAACATCAATAGGTTCAGTTGCTTCAATAGTGATATGTGGCTTTAACCGGTCGACTGATTCCTTTAGTGTCTCAACCAGCCAACTGGTTTCAAGGATAATAACTCCCTGGTGTTCTGTTCAACTAGTCATCTAGTTCCTGGTAATGCTGAATTGGTCGATTTGTTTCACCTAATCTGTTTGTCTGAGTTACTAATTTTGTTGTTACAGTAGCAACAACTAAAGGTGATGTAACCCCTTTAGCAATAATAATTAGTGAGCTACAAGCTTGTAAAGTATCCTTTTTTTTCTTGAACATGTATTCTACCGATAAGGTTGGGGCTTTAACTGATGTTTTGCACGAGTAACCAAAAACTTTACAAATCTCACAAGCTTATGGATTCCATTCATAATCAACCGTAACCATGATAGGTTTTATAGATAACCTATATTGTAGCTAGAAGACATGGACCATAGGTAATGAAGCATCTAATTCAACACATACTCTAGCATAGTCAAGTTAGGTGCCACTAAGTGTTTGTTCATCACAGGTAAATGGTCTCCTCGCTATACTCACAACCATGCCTAGACCTATCTTATTCCAAAGTGAAAAAGGTAGACCTTGGAGGCGAACCTATAAGGGCACCTTTAAAATTTTACTCTTGTCAAGAACAAAATGTGGGTGCCATAGTTAGAGGATAATGAATTTCCTGCTGAACATTCATGGTCCCTTCTCCATAATCGAGTTAACATCATCCTCATTCTTAAACTGAAAAATCAATAAATCTTATTATGTTGTCATTATAGTCTCAAGGCCATAATTATTCTATACTTGAAAAACAATAGAATTGGCAGCATGGTAGGGTATCTTTATAGCCTATGAAGAAACCCGTCAGACATCAGTTTCATTTTAATGTACTTTCATCAATGACATTATCTGAAATGTCCAAGATGGTGCCAATCTCTTGCTATAGAAAAGAGGTTATCTTGGCATAGGTTGTAAAGTTAAATTCTTTCACTCTATTAGCCAATAAAGTGTTAGGGGTAGGGTTGTAGGTGGTGTTGTTCTTGTGAGCCAAGGTGGAAACTTGGGTGGGGGTAAGCTTGGTTTTTTTTTAGTGGTTGGTTAAGGTAGTCTTGGTGTTTGGATGAGGTTAGGGGATGGTTTTGGTGGTTATGGTGGTGGTGTTTGATGTGTTGAGGGTGGTATTCGAGGGTTTTTCAGTGGCTATAGTAGGGTTGGCAATCAGCTGTGTGGGTATCTAATTGACTATTTTTCGGGTTTCTTCAACTAGTCGACTGGTTTTTAGGTTACTGGTAGTCATGTTTGGGCAGTAAAATCAAAGAATCAATACTTTCAATATAGTTAAAACTAGATAAAATCCAATAGTCCATCTCAGGGTAAACAAGTGTAGCATAACATATACAAAAATTAGAGTAATTCAACGATTAGATCAGTTGTGATCTACAAAGGAGCAATCTGATCTGAGAATTGGCAGTGGCTAATCTGAGGAGAAAAAGATTTTTCAAACTTGTTAGAATTTAATCTCACCATTCAGAACTAAAAGGACATCCAGGTGAACATCCCTTAAAAAAATGGAGCAGATCCAAAAGTGAATGAGGACAAAACAAGTTGGCGACCATAACTGCCTTGAACTTAGTTTTCCTAGAAATATTGTGACGGTAATATCCTTCAAATGGTACTAGATAGACAAGAGTATGGTGCTCAACATATCTGAAAATGAGTTAAATCTAACGGTGGTCGGAGGAGTTATGGCTCTAGCAGCTTCATCTCTATCTAAACTCACTTTCAAACCTTCTCTCTCTAAAATGAGTGAACAATTTTAACTAGATCTTGTTTGTTGATTCTCATTAATTATTATTTTTTAACAAGAATACATCTTTTAATCATGTTGTTTATTTTATAGAAATTATAAGCAATTAGAATTTATATCCAAAAAAATTTTAATGATTATTTCTATATAAAAAAATACTTTAGGATCAAAACTTATTTCCCTTATCAATGCATTTTTTTTTGTTTTCGATAAAATTTGATATTATCAGAAGTTTTATTTTTTGAACAAAAAAAATTACCATGATCTTAAAAGAAACTTTTAATAAAAACAATAAAATAACGAATTGATAAACTTAAAGTGAATATATTTTTTCTTTTTAAAATATGACAATAACAAACTTGAGAAAAAATAATATAAAAATTTACAATAAAAAAATAGATATTTCATCCATATTTAAAAAACTATGCATGTTAGGTTCATATATAATTATTCGAAAAGTAATTGTTAATACTACCTTAAAAATGGTATTATTATTTGAAAATAATGACATAATTGTATAATTACATAAATATCATTTAAATAAGTTTATGTAAAAATAATCTAATTATAAAAGGGAAAATGGGAAATGAGATAAAAAAAAATTAAAGCCAAGCGTGTATGGGTTAGATAAGTGCGCTTGACCCATATGAAAACCTAAGTGAAAACTTAGGTGTGCCTACCTGAGTTTAGAAACTCAGGCCCACGCACTTGGTTTATTTAGAAGGTGGAGGACACATGGTTCACTTTAATTTTTTTTTTTTTAACGTTGTCTATTAGCCATAGTTTTTAGTATCCGAAGGTTACTCTGATGACTGAAAAATCAAGGTCTAAATTTTTGGACCCTAGAAACCTAGATTCCACCCATTTTTTTAAAATTAAAACATGAGAAAAAAAACATTGCATGAACATCCATAATCTCATTTTTAACAACAAACAAATTTTAATCAGCCTAAAAATTAAATATCAAATCAAATAAAAAAACTTCCTAAGCTTCGATCTCTCAAAGATAATTAAAGGTGGCCACGTCTATTGAGTTTGTCACACCCAGATATCGTGGCTACCAATTAAAAATTTCTCATGAAAAAAGAATAGATATCTGAAATCTTGTTCTTTTAGGGGAAAATGTATAGTTTAAGAAGTTGTTACCTAGTGTTATGATCACTAGAAACCTTAACTAGTCAACAGAGATTTTTGACACGGGACTCGTTACGTGAAATGAAAGATATTATCACCCATAGTTATTAAACTCGGCTCGGGAATTGACCTGATTAAGGAATCGAGTCCTGGTTTTTTATGGGTCAACTCGGGTCAACTCAGAAAAATTTTAAAAAATATTAAAATATTAATATTTTATATGAAAAAATCTGTGTGAATATAGGTTATATATGTTATAAATAATAAAGTTTAAAAAAATATATTTTTTTATTTCACATTAAAAAAATAGTATGTTATTTTTTTAATTAAAAAGAAAAAAATTTTAAAATAAGGGCATAGAAAGCCTTAAAATATTCCGTATCTCTACCAGAAATAAAAACAAGCCACCCCTTGCTTTGGATTTTCTATCCCAGAACCAGCAAAACTTCCCTTTTCACTTGGTCAAAGCAGCTGCCACATGGGCCCGATCACAACTTCCCTCATCCGTCTCTCAGTCATGCCCTTGGCCTTTTGGCCAAAACTAGAGAGCCTCTCCTTCTTCTTCCTCAGTCGCCTATTGGCCAAACCAAGAGATCTAGATCTTCAGAATGAAGCAGCAGCTCACCACAGAAAATTAACTAACTATAGCAGGGATCACTATCAATGGTGATTTGCTTGTTTTCTGCATTATTCTTATTTTCTAGTAGCATTAAAGGTTTGAAAATGAAACAACATAAACCATTCATTTATGTGTTTCTTTTCCAAGACTGGCCTCACGCATGACAACAAACTTCTCAGCCAGCTTGTCTTTATTGGGCCAGCTTCTATAGATGACTGGAGCATTTGCAAACAGCAACTCATTGTAGAGAAGATGAAGAAATAAGAAGAGAAGCCGAAGGACAGAAACCATATTTGAAGGGAAAAAAACACCAGGTCTCGTTCGGGATCTCCTAGGTCGACCTATCGGGTCGCCCGGGTTTTGCCGGGTTGTTGCATCTGCCGGTCTTTTAACAAACCCAAACCGGTCTAGCCACCGGGTTGACTCGTCGGGCTGAGCTGGGTTTAATAATTATGTTATCACCCCTTAAGCATCTTGCCTAAGGCAAACTATATTGTTAATTTTGTCTTAAATTACTACTACGAGTTTGTTTTTCTCTTTTTTCAACAATGTTCTTAACTCTAATGTTAGTGAACATTCACTTACAAATATTTTCAACTCTAGTGTTGGTAAATATTACACAACCCAAAACTTGCGGTACTCCTGACTCTGGTGCTAGTGAATAAACCTGTAAAATTTAAGTTTTAAGAAAAGAAAACTATTTTTACTTTTATTTTTTATTTATATTTATTTTTAGGGCGAGTCCAACTCAACCCATACGATTTTCTTTTATATTCAAGCGTGCATGAATTGTTCACGCACACTTGCTACAGTAAACCGTTAATTAAATTTTGCATGGAGGGAACGGGATTAACTTACCTGGTAGTGTAGGTGCTCGTTGCTGGGGATGAAGATGTGGGATGATCGTGCGCTACTCCCGGTTGACAATCTCTTGTTGTTCTCGATGGTGTTGTCATCCTGGAGCTGCATGTTGCTGCTATTGTTGCTAACAGTTGCTAAAGCTCCTCTACTGCTGCTGGCTGGCTGGTGCATGCTCGCAGTGGCTGGGGAAGACGATTGTTGGTGGTTGAAGGGTCTCTTTAGGGTAATAGGTCTTTGTTCTTTCAAGTGGAGGAGATAGAGATAGTGTTGTCGTTGTTTAGTGTTTTTGGCGTTTGCTCCTTTTGTCTTTGTGTTGTTTTGGTTCCCTCTGTTCACTTCTTCTCTTTCATTTTTTTCTCTGTGTTTGTTCCTTTTTCGTTTGTTTTTCTCTTCTGGTCTAGTGCACTTGTCCCTGAGTTGTCCGCTCGTCTATGGTGTCTTTCCTCTATTCCTCCTGTTTGTGGATCTGTTGCTGCTCGCGACTAATGGAAGGAGAAGGAAAATGGTAGAGAGAGGGGAAGAGAACAATAAAGGTGTGCCCCTTTTTTTCTTGCAGCAGAGAAGAGAAGATGGAGGCGTGGTTAGTGGTTTTTTCCTTGTTCTAGGGAAAGGAGCCGCTGGGAGAGGAGGCGAATGTTGGTTCTGAACCAGGGAACAAAAATGGTGAAAATCCAGGAGGGTCAGCGGCCAATTCTTGGGATGATGAGCTTTAGGGTTTTTTTGGTTGTTTTTTTCTTTTTTTTTTCATTTTTTTGGGTTTTTTGTAATGTTTCCTTTGTTTTTTTTTTAATGTCCCCCCTATGGTTTCTTGTAATGGACCTTGTATGCATATACTAAGATCTATATTTATAATGCAAGAGTCTCATTGTGTGTGAAAAACAAAATCCCAAACAAACTCATTCTCTTATTTGAAATTTGAATTTGATTAAGAATCAAATTCGAAAGTGGATAACTATCCTTATCTTGATGATAAGGATAGAATGACAAAAGCATATTGTAATCTCTAGTTTTCGCACAAGTTGATAAATCACACTTTTCATCAAAATAAATTTTTGATATTTTAATTTTACATTTTAACCTTTGTAAAATTAAATTAAAAACCAATGGGACAAAATTGGGTTATAACAGAGTTCATCTTTCAAAGGTGAATCCATATACACCAAAATCAAATTTATTGGTGACCAAAATTCAACCACTCGAGAGCTTTCTCTCTCCTCAAGATTTTTTTGGTGACTTTCCTTCCTATCTCAAGATCTAGGGACTAAAACATAAAATAAATAAAGTTTAGGACCAAATCAAAAAATCCAAAAAATAAAAAGGGCCCGATGTAAGAAAAATTTAAAATCAAAGGATTAAAGTGTAGATTTACGCACTTTTGAACAATAAACACGAAAGATAATTATCAGTTTTATGTTAATGTCAATTTTGGTCCTTGTTCCTTTAATTTTGTTTTTTACAATAACAAAAAATCCTTCCATATAAAATCAACATGTCATTCAATCCCGAGACAATTCTCGACATCTTGGGCATGTGATAATACGCAACCCTAAGAGAATAGAAAAACTTAGTACAACAATAACAAAAACTTTCAAGAGCCAAATTGAAAGAAACACAAAAACTAGATGACCAAATTGAAATATAAAAATAATTTACGGGATTGAGGAAGAAAATTTACATATTATACAGTGTTAGGAATAATGATTTATGGGAGGATGAACAATAAAAACAAAGTAAAACCCTATTTTCTTTTAGTTTATTTGTTAATTATAACATTTTCAAAGAAGGTATCATTATTTGATGTGATTTTGGATTTTAGTTTCTTTTTTGTGTTTGAGTATTTTTGTTGTCTCGCTAAAAGTTTTTGATATGAAATAAGAGAGAAGGTGTGCTTTCTAATTTTTGATATGAAATAAGAGAGAAGGTGTTTCAAAAATGATTTTTAAAAAATAAAAAAAAACATCATTTTGATGCATTTCAGCATGAAAAACACTTTGAAAAGCAACTGCAACCACACTCTCAAACACGCACTTGAAAAACATTTTAAAAAGTAACCGCAATTCAACTCTCAAACAAAACGGGCTTGAAAATGTCATTTACTATTGAAAAAAAAATATATTATTAAAAAGTTAAATGGATTTTCTTGACTTCTAAATAGAATTTAAAAGAGCATTTAAAAACTTAGAGAAAATACTTTGCTTGTGTGGGGACAAGAAGAACACAAGGAAACAAAAAAGTAAAGAAAAATCTGGACTGGTGTGGGGATCAAATGTGATGAAAGATACGACTTTGATTAATTGGAATCTGAGCTGGATCTGCCTTTTGATTTTGTT
>Ga0325405_1003293_pt1 | contig 16627 bp, 8 predicted proteins | sample PopdelMetagenome_21_FD_205663 | JGI IMG/M metagenome (GOLD analysis project Ga0325405, IMG submission 205663) | Populus deltoides microbial communities from Bellville, Georgia, United States - Xylem-Control-R2 | ecosystem: Host-associated > Plants > Phyllosphere > Stem > Wood/Secondary xylem...
TCTTCTTCTTCTTCTTCTTCTTCTTCAATGTTCAACAACATTCGAGGTGGAGCCCACCATCGGAGGGCACATTCAGAGATGAGTTTTAGATTACCAGAAGACATGACAATGATGATGATGGATCTTCATCCCTCAGATCAAATCAATGGCGGTAATGGTATTGGTATTGGTATTGGTATTGGTAATGGTAATGGTAATGGTAATGGTGGGTCTTCAACAGGAAGCTTAGAAGAGATCGGATCAGAGGATGATTTGTTCTCTACCTACATCGATGTTGATAAACTAACTGGAGGCAATAATGGGAATGGAACTGGAGTGGGAAATCAGAATGACAATGATAATACCATAAATGGAGAGAAAGGTGGGGTTTCGGATTCTGGTCCCGGTTCAGGTACTTCTAGGCCTAAGCATAGGCATAGTTATTCAGTGGATGGGAGTGTCTTTGGTGGGGGAGAGGTGATGGAGGCTAAGAAAGCAATGCCGCCTAATAAGTTAGCCGAGCTTTGGTCTATTGATCCTAAAAGAGCTAAAAGGTGCGAACTTTTTTGTTTTCTGATTATGGGTTTTGCTTAACGTTTTGACTTTTATAGGTTTTTGTGGGAAAAGGGTGTGCGTTTGTTTTCCATTTGAGATAGTGTAATATTTTTGGTTTTATGGTTTAATTGTTGTTGATTTTGGGTGTGGAAAATGGGGAAAGTGTGATGCTTGCTGGATTTAAAAATTTTGTTTTTGGGTTTAGAATCTTGGTTTTGATTTGTCAAACTTTGTTACAATCTGTCACATTACTGTTAACCTGTCAATGTTTTGACCTGCCTGTTGAATTGTTGGATCGTGGGATTTAGAGTTTTTTGCCACTGTCTGATATTGAATAGTGATGAATTGTATAGTATTGGTGGCAAATGGATACTCTAGTATATAATTGAACCCTACGAAGAATTTAAGAAACCAGGTTACCGTCTGATATAGATTTTGATTGGCTTGTGAGCTTTAGTAGTTTTCTTCATCTTATACTGACTTGCCATTCACCAACCACTTTATCATACCTGGGATTTAAGTTATGTTGGAATACGGTGGGATTTAAGAAATGTTAGTGAGTGTTCTGTTTTAGGTGATTGGATCTACCATTTAACATTGGGAATTTTAAAGGGCATTTAAATGTTTAAAAGTATAGCCACCTCAAACATACTTTTCATAGTTTTCTTTTAATGATGATTTTGAATATATAAACGAAGACAAGCAAAGACATGCATACTCGTCTCTGGATTTTTTTTTTCTTCAAAAAATTTGGCAGCTCTTTTGCTTATGCTGACAACATAGTCGTTGGTTCACAGGATACTTGCAAATAGGCAGTCTGCTGCTCGCTCTAAAGAGAGGAAGGCCCGATACATACTAGAACTTGAGCGCAAAGTTCAAACCCTCCAAACAGAAGCAACCACTCTTTCTGCACAACTATCTCTATTTCAGGTTTGTGCTTGTAAGTTGAAATTTCAGCTCGGATTTTTTCTACCTTGGTTATATTTGTATAACCTATCTATACCTCATCTGTCTACTGCAAGGATGGCTCTTGTTAATATGATCCATGTTCATAGGATGGATGATCATGTTAATGCCTAGACAAACAAAAATATTTTGTTTATGATATAGTAAATGATTTTGTTATTGGATGGTGATTCTCATGAAACTTTCTTTAGCTAATAATCGGATCACAAAACCTTCCTCTCCAAGAAAGCTCTTTCACAAGGCAAGCTTGAAGATGCAAAAAGATTGCAAGTAAAGATTTACTTTGTCCACATCTCTTGCATTATCATTGAATTTTCAGTACTTCTAATTAAGAACACCATTTCTTTTTTCTATCAGTTTCATCTTATCACATCACTTCATTGTCTGCCACAGTGCTTAGTCCAATTTGAGTGCTCTGCTACTTTTGGATTTTGGTCAGGATGATGATCCTGTTTCTCTTCTTTCTCATATAGAGGGACACTACTGGTCTAAGCACAGAAAACACAGAGCTTAAGCTTCGGTTACAAGCTATGGAGCAACAGGCCCAATTGCGTGATGGTAAGTGGGATGCCTGCTTTCTGCTTATATCACGTGTGCTATCTGATACGTACTCTTTTCTTTTCTTTGGTCATTTCTTCTTTTCAATTTGTTATTTAATGCTAGGACATCATATTTGGTTGAAATTATGGTAGATCTTATTTTGTTTTTTATTATTATGTAGCTCTGAATGAAGCACTGAAGAAGGAAGTAGGGAGGCTCAAGATTGCCACTGGGGAAATGTTAAGCCCTTCCGATTCATTCAACTTGGGAATGCACCAAATGCCCTTCACCCCGTCCAACCTTTTCGCACTTCCTTCGCAACCAGGACCTGCTGATCACCCTAACATGCAATTACCATCATTTACTCATTCTCCATCCAGTATGTCCACCCGCCATATACATCAGGTTGATTCTCAGAGTCTCTCAGACTATATGCAGAATGACCCTATCGGACGGTTGCAGGGGCTTGATATCAGTAACAAAGGATCACATATTGTAAAGTCAGAAGGTCCCTCGCTTTCTGCAAGTGAAAGTAGCACCACATTTTGATGCAAACTGGCTGCTGACTAGCTGACTTGTCCATGGTGTGCCTGTGTGGTAGATTGTTTATAGAATGACATCCAGTCACTTAGAGAAGGTTTCTATTTTGATTTCATTATTCATTCCATTCATGCTGTGGGGTCAATTCCTAATTATTTATTCATAGGGTTCTCCAGAAAGGGAAGCACCCTGGTTTTGATGCAATTTGTAAGGGTCCTTTGTTTAACATGGGATTTTGTGGTGATATAGAACTTAATGGAATGTAAGGTCATTCCTGTTGGATGTCAAGATATGATGGGATATTATGCTGTTGTTGTCTGATTCTTTGTATCTCATTTCATTTGATACCGTGTGGACAGTCATATTACTCTTGAACCATTTCCTGGATTGATTGAAATGAACTCCATTTCCTCCCTCTCTCCTCACTCGTGTGTGTGTGTGTGTGTGTGTTTTTGCCTTCACTTTGGATGTTTCTGGCACTTATGCCACCTGTGGCCCCATAATTCTCTCTAGGAAATTTAGCATTTTTTTTATGAAGTGAAGAGCTAAAGAATTCCATTGTTTTCTCTGTGGAGGAAATTACCATAGGAAAAACCATGCTGTTTCGATTGCTGTCAGTAAATTGGGTGCTTTAACATGGGACATAACTAAAGTCCCATTTATCATCTGTCCAGGGGTTGCCGGCTTGGAGAATGCTCTTGACTAATTATAGGAGAGGCTGAGGAATGTTTCTTTTCATGCAAATTCACAACAACATTGTATGACGCATGAGGTTTGGCAGCAGATGGTGTGAGTGGATGTCAGTCCATAAACAACATCAAAAATCAAAATTGAAAAATATAAGAGTTTATATTGAAAATTCATTTTTTTTAGAAGATTAAAATATTACTCTCTTTCTCAACTCTCGGTTACATTCCTCGAAACTTGTAGAATTGGAAACTTGAGAAATCTATCTTCGGGATAGATACCAAATTCTCTGAGTGCATTCCTCAAGAAATCTCTCAAAGGACTTAACTTGGCAAATTACCTTTCAAGCTGTGAAATCCCGAATTCAACAGGGAGGGGCTTCATTCCAAGCTCTTTCAAATATTTGTCAAATATCCTGCCAATGAGCTAGAGGGCCCTATCCCCCACATCAAAGCCTCCTACACAGCTCCAATTGGGCCTCATTTGCCTGCACCTTTATGAGTTGTTCGAACATAATTACAATTATTTCATTTTTGGCTTTTCTCATAAATTAAGCTACTAGTCATCTTTTATAATGTGTTCAATTGTCTTCTGCGTTAATGAAGACGAAGGTATAAAGCTCTCTAATTTTGAAAAATATTTCTTGAATCCGGAAACAATTTTACATATGAAATGGCATTATGTAAGCAACAAACGAACGAAAAGATTGAAATTAACACAATTTCAACTTGCCCATTCAATGAAACAAGGCAACGCACATTCGATATCAAGCTAGTTATTAACTTTTCTGCAATTCATTCTGATCTCTCCATTAGTTCCAGTGAGGGGCTTCATATTTCCCATCTTGACCATGGAAGCAGAGAAGTCTGTCAGAAATCTGTCTGGATTAATGTAACCATAATACTTCACTAGCGGATCGCTACCACTACCATCACCCTTAAACAGCTCTTGGTCAGAATGTAGGAGACCTTTTTTGGCAAGCAAATCCCTGAAATATTGTGCATCAAATCTTTTTGTGGTTGAATCAAAAGGGTTCGTGTTATTGTCCCCTCCAGTTCTTGGGCAGCTATATTTCAAGGAAGCAGCAAATTTGTGGTTTATATTGGTGTCGTTATAAATCCTGTCGCGGAAAGTGGTGCACCGAGCAAGTCCAATGGTGTGGCCTGCTGAGAGGACAACTAGGTCCGTCAGGTTTAGCCCATGAGATTGGAAGTTAGAGAGAAGTTGTGAGAAGTTAAAAAATGGGGGAGGAAGATTGGTGTTGGCATCGTTTTTGCTTGCAGTTCTTGAATCTCTTCTGCCTAGTAACACCTTGTACGCAGGACCTCCCAGCTGCAACACAAAAACAAGCTTGATTCATTAATGATATGATTCTTGCACACAAATAAAGATCATAATGAAAGGAAAATAAAAATCAGTTGGATTTATTCTATAAAAAAATCAATGCCTGCTCACAAGGTTCACAGAGTCACGAGCTGCAACAGCTAAAATGTCTGCACATGAGACCACATTGGCATAGCAAGCTCTGTTAACAGCTGATTTAATTTGGTCAACCACCTCAAAGCCCCTAAGTGAATTCAAATTGGGCAGGGCAGTCTTCTCGCCAGTGAAGTTGGCTGTGTCATCTAGAAGCACTGAACCATCACAACCCTGAAGCCAAAGCAATATTAAACATCTACGTCTGCTATATTGAGCAATAGAAAAGTGAAGAAGTTTAAGCTTGAAGTAAACTTACATTGACAAAGCAGTCATGAAAATGCAGTCGAAGCAGCGAAGCTCCCATACGTGGCTCACGCCGGATTGCCTGCTTAGTAATTTTTCTAATGATTGGCAGGGCTTGAGGGCACACTTTGTCGTAGAAGTCAGGTGTCAACTGTGCACTTACAGGGATCAAAATGGCCACTAATGTTGCAAAATACAAGAAAGATAGTAGAGCAGCCATAGTTATTAAGCTCAGAAAGTTTATATAAAATTGCAGTGCAAGTACTAGAACGAAGAAGCATGTCTATTTATAGGCAGAAACGATGACAATATCACTTCTGTTTGTTCTTTCTGTATATTATAATATTTTAGTTAGTAGCAACTGGTGCATTTACATTCATCAATTGTACGCTTTCATGGCCCAGAGATTGCCAGATGTTCCACTCTATCAAATAAGAAGCTGACATTCTGGAGCTTCCTTCTTCCAACGGGAATGTTTGATCACATATTAACATTTCAGGTTTATTGCATTTACAAAGTAAGTGTCCTGCACGTTGCCATATTAGATTTGGTTTTTTAATATATAACGTGCCTCTTACATTCATAGTCTACCACCAAGGACGATAAATCTATTGCATGGTAGGTGTGAGTTTCTTTGTATAATTGAGGGCTGCAACATGCCTTGTTCTTCTACCAAATTATCATGAGAGAGCCGATGATGAACTGTTGTTCAGCTGGCTCTAGTATCCCTTCTCTTCGAAGAGATCTGATCTCTACTCTTCTAAGAGATCTCAAGATCGAAACCTCTTCTGTATAACAAAAAGAATCCCTCCATTAGGGAATTGTATGATTATTAAAAAGATCTTTTCTTGGTTGGTTATATTATATATGAAGGCAATAGATGGTGTGATAGAACATTTTGAATTAACTTAACCAGCTGGTTCAAACTAGACAAGCCTTCTTCTCAGCTAAGGGTTTGGGCTGGAAACTAGTTCCCACAATGTGTGCATGGCGGATGAGAAACAGACTAAAAGCTTCCTCAAGGTATCAATATGTTGAATTTCAGTATGATATGAAACTGAATCCAGGTTAACAAAGAACATATTAATTAGTGCATAGAAATTATCGTGAAGAATTATTAATATATAGAATCATTCTGGTGAATATCCTGGATTGCTGCATTGATGACTTATAAATCAAACTTTACGTAGATGAACCATAGATTGTTTACTTGTAAACTACTTGTTTGCAATGATGGGGGCCATGGCACCCCATTCACAAAACACCTATCATTCAAACTTGCAAACGATCCGCCATTCACTTGTAAATAATGAATCATTCACTTCACAAATCATTCACTTCATAAATGACCCATGGTTCAGCCATTGCGCAAGACTCCACCTTTCAGTATTTGCAAATGAGCTGTTCTTCATTTGTCTTGCTTCTGTGTTCCTCCACAAGTCATTTCTGTAATGAATTTATAAAAACAACCTGGAAGAAAAAATGATAAAAAGAAATGGTAAAAACAGTGGCACATTGATTGGATGGCAGATGAGAAACATAGCTTAAGATTTCCATAGGACATTGGCATCGTTATAGAAAGCATTCTGAGGAGTTCTCCATTAATTTGGATTCAAGGGATCTGACTTTGCACTCCAGCTAATGACAAACACATGCACACACATAAGCAGAAAATCTACACATCAAATGGGCACGTAGAATTGCAAAGAATTGTTTTATTAAAAAAAAACGACAATAGTACATGAATACAATAAAGAACTACTAAAGCAAACATGATGAAGTTTACAGTAAACACAAACTTGTGGTAACTGATCTGTCTGAGGCAGAAATTTCTCCATTCAGTGAAATATAGTAAAAAACATACTTTTCAACTATAAGTTCATTCTTTGTGAATGTTGTGTATCGCAGTGGTTATGCTTTTACAGTCATACTCCATTGTCTTCATCCAGTTCTCAAAGTCCCCAATCTCCTATAGCACAGCATGAAAAAGAAAAAAGAAAACACTTTGAGTTGAAACTTAAAACAGCAACAAAAGGATTAGTACTACTCACTCCATCAATATTCCTTAACCAAATCATTCCTTCTTACTTAGCACATATAGTTGTCCATGAACACACAAAATTGACCCGTCTAAGCATCAAGGTGAGGCCCACAAGCAGGATTCCTAACCCGCATGTGGGGCGACTGTCAAGATCAATCCATAATAACCCTTTTTTTTCCCAAATGAGCAATGCTAAATGCAGTCGCGACTGCAATCATCCAAGAAGTAAGCGAACCCACATGTATCTGCGAGGTTCACTGCGCATGGAGGCCACACACAGCCCCAGATGAGCAACATTTGCAACTAAACACTTAGCATGGACATGGTTCTTCCCCTTCCTTGATTGCAAAATCATACTTGAATTCTTTAATCCACAATTCAATCATAAATTTAAAATCCCAATAATTAAAAAAAAAAGGATAATAAAGAGAAAGACAGACCTTAATAGCAGTATTAATGGAATGAGTAGCAGTAAGCCACTGATCACTCTGCTTCATAAACCTTACAATACTTGCTGCTAAACTTCTAATCTCCATCTCAATTCTCTTCTCATTAACAAACGATTCTTGCACTCCTCCATTCACTTTATCCACCAACAAATCCGCCACTCTCGCCGCTTCTTTCTTCGCTTTCTCTGTCTCAATCACTAAAACCCTAAAATTTTAAAACTCTGAAATCCAAATTCAGAGAGGGAGAAAAATTGCAACTCACCCGTGGTTTCCCGGAGACGAAGGGAGGTATGGTGGTGATCGGTGAAGATTTGTAGGAGAGATGACTCTAGGTCGTTGCCGGTTGGGTTCGATTGCGGTGGCTTTTCACACTCCGGTAAGTGCGGCCTGCGCGTACGCGCTGATGGACGCTGCGGTGAGTTCATTCGAAGTGAAATTTCTGTTTTTTCTGTGTTCTGCTCCCCGTTAGATTTTTTTTTTTGGGTTTTAATTGGGCTTTGGATATTAAATATATGGTCCGGGCTGTGAAAGGCTGTCTGGGCTTAAACTTTTCAAATTTTATGGGCTTACTTTTCTATCAACCATGTCCATTTCATCGAAGGACGGTGCTCTCATCTCAAGTTAATACGAATTTTATTACTTCTTGAAAATCCCTTCTTTCTAATCAAATTCCAATTAATTTTCAAAATTAGTCCATCACTTGAATGGTAAATGTAACTGATCCATGGTATTTCAGTTTATTTTTCATTATGCTTTCAAAATAAAAATTTTGAATATAAAATTGAATGTTTTGAGCATCAAAAGTAAGTATAACTAGTTTTGTATCAGCGTTCCGTTGCGAGCAGTTATTTTTTTCAATAAAAAGTAAATATGCATGCTATTTTATACATTCTTGGATATATAACAAAATTATCAATCATAAATCAAAATGTTTATACACGTATCTAGTTAATTAAATTAATACTTAATCAATAAATAATTAAGATTAAGATATTTAATCTCACAACATAGACTATATACTTAATTGTGTTTAAAAATTATGTTTCTTAGAATATTTTTTTTTCATTTAGTGAAACATATTTTTCATATCTAATTAGATGATAATAAAGTGCATGATAAATGTTTTATATTAAACCTATTTATAAAAAGTAAAGAACCGTGATAGGCATGTGGGGACGAGATAGCAAAGGTAGATCATCGACAACAAATGATAAAAATCACATTTTTTTAGGTTTGAATTAAAAAATATAGAACATCGATAACAATGAATGATGTTTAATTTTTATTTTTTTTAAATTGAGGGATAAAAAAGCATTAAACAAAAAAAAAATAATAGCCTAGTTGTTGTGGATTAAATCGTTAAACCTGCGACTCGGCTAATGAACTTAATTGAGTTCAATGATTTTTTTTATCAATTCTTTTTAAACCAAATATAAAATAGGCAAAAAAAACAAACAAAAGGAGCCCCATGGCATAGGCCTGGACATTAAAAAAAAAAAAAACAGCCTAGACACTTGGGTCTTTCAACCCCATAGGCACACTTAGGTCTTTTTTATTTTTTTTTAATTTCTTAAAGGGATGGATGACATTTAAAAAAAAACAACAAATGACTCGTCATTTGCTTTCTGCAGACTTTAGTCAGGAAAAAATTGAGAGTTTAGTTTTTTCTATTAAAAACTCATTTTCAACCAATTTTTGACTCAAAACATCTAGAGTACACCATAAACACTTTGATAAAAATATCCATAACCACAAAAAAACAACTTAAAAAATCCAAATCAACTCGCCACCAAAATTATTCTCATGGCCAAATCTACCCTCAAGCAAAGAGAAGGAAAGAAACACTTAGGCCAAACTCTCCTCGTGAAATAAAATTTATTGACACAAAAATCAATCATTTTTGTGGTCAGAAGCATCGACAACAAAATTTTTTTTTCTACATTGGAATTCGACGAGCCTCTCTTTCTCCTCACACACAAAAAAGATTAAAAAATAAAGAAAATAAAGTTTGATACTTAAATTGAATTTCAAGAAATTAAAGGGACCGATTAACCTATTAGCTAAAAAAGATGAAGTACTAAAATGAGCTTTTAAAATAAAATTCTAAGACACCAACTATTTTACTCGCAGTTCACACTTTAGTTTTTTTATCTTTCAATTCAACCTTTTATATAAATAAAAAAAAATACAATTGGGTGCTAATTTTAACTCAATAGGGCTCACTTGCGCTAAAAAAAACACTGTTCAAATCCAAAAGTACATGAAGAAAAGTTCTCTCTATCATACTCTTTCTGTATATTTTGTCTCAAGACTAAGCACTATATAAGATAGTTTTTTCTTACCATCTCTTGACAAAATAGATAGAGATAGAGGAAACATATAATTCCTCGTGTACTTTCTATTTTGAAAAAAGAGAAATTCACTTCAAGAATACTGTCCTAAAGATATATAAATTTGTTTTATATTTTTATTATTTTTATCTCTAACCAAACACGCTTTTGTCCCTTTTGAATATATCCCTCATTTCTATTAAAAGCTGTTAAATTTTGCGAAATAAAATAATAGTGTAAGTCAGGGAAAGGAAGAGTTAAATAACTCTATTAATATTAACCCTAGTAGTGTAGTGTCATAAAAGCTTCTATTGATTGAAAGATAAATTCATGCAGGGAGAATATTTTTGTGAAGCAATATATTTGAGAGCGAACCTTTCTACACTACTTGTGCTCCTTCGACATCTTTAAATAGTTAAGGGTCAAAGTCAACAATCCCTTCAGTAAGTACTTGTTTTAGATCGATATAGAGAATTTCTATATTATAAAAGAGATTGAGTTGATTTTTTTTAGTTAATTAAATAAACGTGGAAGATGGATGATGATTCTTCATTAAAATAGCATATCCCCCCATCTACTACTCCCCTAATCCTCGTTTAAATCAAGTAAAGTTTGGTCAATGTTTAGATTCCTAACGTCTTCCAATTTCTTAATTTCCCATGTCATGAACGTTTTTTATAGGATTGGTAAACCTAATCAAATCAAGTTGTCGGCTCCCAATAAATGGACATGGAATTTCAAGCCCGGCCCTTCTTGTCAAATTATACAGTTGTATCGCTCGCATGCCCCACAAATTTATGGCCGTCTGGTGAGATTTCACGTATACTGATAGGGATAAGAGCCTTCCTTGCTTAAATATCAGACCAAATTATTCTCATAATATTCAGGCCTTGATACATGAAAAAGATCAAATTAAACAAGAGGATTAATTTCCCATATTCTGATTCCCACTGTTTTTATGTGTTCTTGTGGAGGGTCAAGTACTGAGATTTGTACGACAACCTTACATTATTTTTTGCAGGTGAATGCTCTTCAATTAAGGAACTCTGGCAGATCTCGATGAGGCAGCATCTTGTTTTGACAATGTTCACAGTTCCTACCCAATCCCTGGCAGTTCATGCAAGCAATGGCACTTAAATTCTTTAACTTTGAAACAGTCCCTTGACTATTTGCCAGAAAGAGCCGCCGGCAATAATTTGAATGCTACGTTTTAACTAATTTTCTATTTGAAGCTTAGTCGTGATTACTATTCTGGATTTGAATTTAAGAGAAAGTATGCAAGAAAATGTTTTACATGATTACATGCTTACCTAAAATGAAATTTCAAAGGGTATATTTGCTGGTTTAAGGTGTTTTTTCATAAGAATATATTAAAATAATATTTTTTTAGAATTTATTTTTATTGAAAAGTATTTAGAATAATATTATTTTAAATAAAAATAATTTAAAAAACACTTTAACAAACAAACTTTCCACACGAAAACTTGTTGAATAATACCCTTATTGTTTTTTTTTTTGAAAAAAAAGGGCCAATTAATCATTTTCCTTGGCATGTAGTCTTACTGGGTATATATAGTAAGTAGATATTTCTTGTAAGAAGTGCGTCGCCATTTCATACAAGGTCAAGGACTCATTATTATACGTCATATTAATTTAAATTAATATTTTTACATTGATGGGAAGAATGTTGGAATCTTAAGCAGATCATTGGTCAAGGAGTAGGTTCTGACTTTTCTTCACGTATTAAACAAATCAGATTCAATTGTTAATTAAGATAAGAAAATTAATTAAATTGTATATGTAAATCATAAATACTGCCTTTCTTTTGGTAATTGTTATCTTTGATAAATCCATATGTCGGCAAGTGAAAAGGATGCCTTGCATATGGCATCGAGCTTGCTAGTTACCCTGATAAGGCCCTGTATCATATATTCTCCTCTCTTTTTTTCCTTTAATTTAATTAGAATTCCCAATGAAAATAATTTGTAATTAATGAGGTTAGTATTTTTCTTATTTTATCTGCGAAGCACTTTCATTTCAATTAAAATTAAAACACAAAACTGTTCACAATAATAAAACGACAAATTGAAGCTCTTTAAAAACATCATGCTGATGATCGACTATTTTTGTACTCTAGCTTAGTAAAAAACATTGATAAAATAATAAAATGTAAAAAATATTTTAAAAAATAGTACAATTTAGAAAGTTATTTACGAGTTGTAATTGCCTTTTGTGACTTTTTAAATTGCAAAATCAACATTTACATGATTTAATTAAAAAAATAGGTGAGAGAAGAGAGAGAAAAAAAAGTAAAAAAAAAAAACTCAGATACATACCGAAATTTTAATGATAACATCATCAGTAATATTGGAAAGATCTTAACGAGACAAATCCAGAGATACCAAAAAAAATCACCAACAGTGAATGGAATGAGCTATACGCACATTCTTGATTGAATATAAAGTAAGAAGTCTCATCGTATATGAATTTTGTTCGAGATTGTTATACATAATTTTTTTAAAATAATTTTTTATTTGAAAATACATAAAAATGATTTTTTTCAGTTTTTAATAACATATTAAAATCATAAAAAATATTAATTTAATAATTTTTTATAAATTAAAAACACTTTAGAAAACAAAGGAAAAACCACGTCAAAGACCTAGAGTATATGTTGCCATATTGCTGGTGCCAACTGTCCATCTTTATAAAAGTTAAATATGTCCTTGTTGGTAGTCAAAAGTTTCTATGGCTAATACTGTTGTTAGGTCACAGGATCAGTAGCGAAAGAGAAGAGAACTTCGACCTCTTGAAAAACAGGAGAGTCATGAAATGATAAACTACAAAACCCCTTCTAGGCAACTAGCTTGGACTAGGTATCCTCCCTAAATGATTTTTATTTGTTATATTAGTATATTCAAATAATTAAAAAATATTTATTAATGTTTTTTCAAGATAAATAAATTTTGAAGGGGTATTTGGGTGTGTAGTTGTGATTTTTTTTTAAAGTATTTTTTACTTCGAAAAAACATTAAAATAATACTTTTTTATGTGTTAAAAATTGTTTTTGATACTCAAAATACCAAAAAAATATTAATTTAAATAAAAAAAATTAAATTAAATTATTTTTTAAAAAAATTATTTTTGAAATATGCCAATAAACAATACCAAAACCTTGACAAATATTTCTCATGTCAGAAACTAATCTGACTTGATTTGTTAAAAAATATGAAAAAAAAATTAATTTGTTTTTCAATAGCTCAATAAGCCAGGTTGGGTGTAATTTTTCCATAAGAAAGTATTTTTATCAGTCAAGTGAAAATGTTTTTAAAAAATATAAATTAAAATTACCTAGAATACAAAGATAAGTTAAAAACAATGAAATTAAAAAAATATATATTTTAAAAAATCACTTCAACTCAATAGCCTAAACTGGTAAGTGAGGTCAGGATATGATTTATATTATTTTCTAACACATTCCCTCAAGTGAAAGCCCTTTAAACTTGAAATTGATACAGGTCCACATTACCTTGTGCTTAATATTTATCAAATAAATAAGAATGATGAGATTCAAACTCGTGATCGCTTGGTCATTAAAACTCTGATATTATATTAAAAAATCATCTTAATCTAATAACTTAAATTATTAAATAAGATTTCAAAATATTTATATTATTAATAGGATACAGTGAAGTTTGGGCTTAAAATCAACGGTTTATCTCTAAAGACGTGCTTGCCCGCCTGGAAGTATGATAAAAGTGTTTTCTGTGATGATAACAACCATACTTTCCGCTCGCACCACTAACGAATATAGCATTTTGTAGTGGAAGTGTAATGTCATCGATCATGTTTTGCTTCCGAGGAGCAGCGTTCTTAATGATGAATTGAAAGAAATAAATAAAAAATAATTTAATGGCCGGAACACAGCTACCCTCCCGGCACCAGAAAAAAAAAGGATTAATTGTTGAAAAGGAAACTGTTTGTCACATGCATGGTCACCAATTGCAGATAGGGATCGCACTGTATTATTGGGTTTTTTTTTTGTTTTTGTTTTTGGTATTATTTATAAAATTTAAATACTTATATTGTATTTAAATTGTTTGAAGGCCGGGAGGGTTGGGTTGTCATATTTTTTTTATGAAAATAAGGATGAAAGTTATGGGAGAACAATGAAGATGATGGATGTAATTGAAAAGAAAACTAAAACCTGTGGGGTGTAACTAATTAAGAAATTAAATTTATAGTTTAGGGGGAACCTGACGAAAACTCCCGGGCTTCGAGGACTATTTTGCAGTTTATTCAACATCATACGCCACAAGAAAAGAAAAGCTGCCAGCGTAAATATAAACTATGTCGTTGATATAATTAATTTGAATCGGTTAAATAACTAATTTTTCACTATCTAAAGTTAATGGACACCAATGTGATGCATTTCCCATTCTTTAATTCATTTTTTTTTTGTTAAAAAATATTTTTTTTATGTTTTTAAATTGTTTTAATGTGCTGATTTTAAAAATAATTTTTAAAAAATAAAAAAAATATTATTTTAATGTATTTCTAAATGAAAAAAACTTTGAATCGCAACCATTATCACAATCCCAATCAAGTTTTATAGCATCCATTATCCTGACCTCTGTCTAGAACACGAAGAAACTTTGAAGCAGGTTTCCTTGGACTTTTTCTTTCTTCTACTTTTACCATAACATCTCTAGTTATCATAATATTTCTTATCATGATTTGTTCTTAAGAAAACACGAAATTCAAATGGATTATAGTAATGGAATATCCATGATTCGTTTTTCTTTTTGATAAACAAAAGATTTAATGGAAATTTGAAGGTTCAAAGTTGATGAAATTAACCAAGTTTAATAAAAATACTAAATAATTCTAGAACAATTATATTTATGTTTTGAAAAGATTGTTATTCAACTCATAGAAACTAATTATTCCTCCAATTTCATCAACTGCTTCAAAATCTTGGAGGTAATATATCATCATAATTGAAATCTACAATTAATTTTAACCTTGTCACCTTAATTGGGGATTCCGGCACAACTTTTATATCCTACCAACCAGTAAGTTTTATCCGATGATCACTCGTCCAAATACCAACTATTCAAATATCCAGGTTAGTGATGTCCACAAGCATGGCGTCCCAGCAAAACCTGGATTAGATTCCAAAGGAAACAATAATCATTAATAGGAATGGTCATTTATTGATATTTAATTAAATGTTTATGGACCCTATTTTTGACAAATATGGTGTTAGCTACATCATCTTTTTCGATTAGTTCAATTCACATAAACGTGTTCTTAGACGGAGGAGTGTCTTCTTTTTCAATCAATCAAAATCAAGGTCCTAACGAATCAATGTATTTTGTCTGCTTTTTTTTTTCTAGACGTAGAAAATGGCATTACATGCCATGCATGTAGTACTAGTACTAGTCTTTTTTTCCCGACCTTTGATTTTTAGATTAGGTTACCTGCCTTGCCAAGAAAAGCCTCCATTAACCTCCTATATATAACCCAACCTTTCCACCATCTTGAGCTCAACACACTCAACTAGAAGCTTGCTTAGAAGCCATTGTAGCAAAGCAGCAAAATGGCTAGACCTAGTTCCTTTTCTTCTTGTATGGTCATCTTTACATTAGCTTTCCTTGTGATCTTCACAAGCCACTCCTCAGCTCAACTCTCAACAAATTTTTACTCCAAGAGTTGTCCAAAAGTCTTTGGTGCAGTGAAATCTGTTGTTCAATCTGCAGTGTCGAAAGAGCGCCGGATGGGTGCTTCTCTTGTTCGCTTGTTCTTTCATGATTGTTTTGTCAAAGTATTTCTCTTTTTCTCTCTACTTAACTGAACTCTTCCCTTACTTTGCTAGGTGGTTTGTTACATGGCGTTAAATCCTTTGATTTTTATTTTTTTTTAATCAAAACATCAAAGTCATAAAAATAAATATTAATTTAATGTTTTTTCAAAATAAAATTACTTTAAAAAACAACAAAAAGTAAAAACCATCACTCCTGGGTAAATTTTTTTATCGGAATGGATTATTATATTGGTGCGCTAATAATGTGACAAACACAATTAGATCTTGAAAGGGACTGCTGTGCATAAATTATGTGTTTCTTATCATGAACAGCAAAAGTAAGAGAATTCTCTATGGTAAAAAACAAACTTAGAACAATTATATAGATATGCTGAAATCATGGTGATTGACACTTCTTCACTTTTCCTTCCTTGTCTCATTTGTTACATCAATTCACTCTAACTCAGCACTCTAATTACTGAAGAGACAGGCATTAACTTTTGTCGTCCAAAATCATCCATGTTAATTTGTATGGATTTCTTTCTTCCATTACTTCGAATTATAATGACTTCTGTAAAATTTGATTTATTTTCTTTAACTGAATCACATAAACTGTATATTTTTAGTGAAAAGAGTTAAATATATAAAAAAGATTTTTATGATGATCAGAGAATAAGTATGAGTAATATATGTGTTAGGAACACCAAAAAAAACCTCTTTTTTTTGTGAGTTAATTTATTTACTTGTAAGAATTAACATTCTGGGAAAATTTATTTACTTTCTGACAGGGTTGTGATGGGTCAATACTTCTGGAGGATACTTCCTCTTTCACCGGAGAACAAACTGCTGGTCCAAATAATAATTCTGTGAGGGGATTTAATGTTGTTGCCAAGATTAAGTCTCGGGTGGAGAAAGTCTGCCCAGGCATAGTTTCATGTGCTGATATCGTAGCCATTGCTGCTCGTGACTCTACTGTGATTGTAAGTAATCGAAAGTTCTTTCCATTTCCTCT
>Ga0325405_1003296_pt1 | contig 16623 bp, 10 predicted proteins | sample PopdelMetagenome_21_FD_205663 | JGI IMG/M metagenome (GOLD analysis project Ga0325405, IMG submission 205663) | Populus deltoides microbial communities from Bellville, Georgia, United States - Xylem-Control-R2 | ecosystem: Host-associated > Plants > Phyllosphere > Stem > Wood/Secondary xylem...
GTGTTAGAGAATAATATAAATTATATCTTGAGACCTAATCTAACATTTTAAGATTTTGGATTGAATTAGTTTTTTGACATGATATCAAAGCCTTGATGCCTAGGCGGTTATGAGTTCGAATCTTACAATCTCTATTTATTTGATAAAAATTAAATATAAAGTAATATCAATCTATGCAAATTTTAAATGCATGTTTTCACTTTAGTGTGAGTGAGATGACTTTTAAATGATCAATATAGCTACTTAACATCAACCAACCTTCTTCCATCAAGTTTTGGCAACTTGTGAGCCGTGACTGCAACAAGAAAAATACTAAAAACGCATTTAACTGTAATTAGCCAGAGCACAGTCTCTAATTAATAGTAGTCACGCCTCTCCTCCAAAGAGGAAACATGAAGTCTCAATTCCGGTTTTCATTACACTATAAATGAAGCTATGGATCCAACAATTAATAAATTGAATTTGCATTCTGAAGTATAATATAATTTCTGGGAAATGTGGGATGTATATATCTAAGATTCTGATGATCCAATAATCTTCTACATGCATGCAAACCACACATTGCTCAGACATACTAGCCCTCCCTAAACATAAAAGGAAAGGCCCATGAAAATCTCGAAAAGCTATGCTTTAGAGAATTTTGTCCTTTTCACTTCCTCCTTCCACTCGTCGTCTCTATAGAGGCTTGCGTCCCTCTGGTTACAGCCGCGCGGAGATGAGGATTGGGGCCTGTTATTATATTGCGTTGTTTAATTCCAATGTGGTAGCTAGCTGACCGCAAATGTGCTTCCCGACAGTTTTTTAGTAGTTGATACTTGACAAGAAACGGCCACATTCAGATCATCATTTTGGTTTTCTCGGCACTGGAGACCGGCTGTGTTGGTTTCCTTGGCTGGAAATGTATTTTTAAAATTTTTGATTTATTTTTTTTAAAAATGTTTTTGGATTTATTTGATGTATTGATGTTAAAGATAAATATTAAAAAATAAAAAATATATTATTTTAATATATTTAAAGATAAAAAATACATTGAAAAATAATTATCATTACAATCTCAAACACAATCCAAAAAATGGTTATGGACAAGATTTATTCCTTAAATATATAATAATATGCGAATAAATTTCGCATGACAAATAATTCAACTGGAATTTATCAGTGGTTAGCCACCTGAAATTCGTAACTACTACTGTAATTATTGACTAAAATATAATGATACTTTAAAAAAACAATACAATACAAGAAAAATATATAATATTGAGAACAAGTCATTTATCATAAAAATTAAAACTTTTAGATAAAATAAAATCTTAATTATTAAATTCAACAACAATTGTTCAAAGTCAATTTCCCAATTACATTTGCATGCTTCAACCAACCAAACACGTCTCATTGTTAAAGACCTCTTTAATCATCAACGGCCAAGCCGAACATTGTAACCATATCACTAATCCTGAGCTAAGGGGTCACCGTTGTTAAATCTTAGTATATTATAAGAAGTTTATGGAAAGAAAACTGTTTACAAATAGTTAAATTATACCAAAATCTTAATTATAACACACACACACACACACACTCCCACACTCATACACACACACACACATACATTGCAGAAATTGATAAATTATTTTTTAATAACCTATGAACTTAACCATATTAGCCTGGATGGAGTTTTATATAACTTATTTTCTCTGCCCTTTCATCTCTTTACTTGTTAGTGCATGCCTAGGCTAAGCATGGACTGTTTGGCACCCTCCGCCCATACAGATTACGAGTCAAAAGAAATGATGGAGCACTCACAAAGTAATACACAAAGAAACCACAAATTATATTGCGCCCAAAATCTTGACTATTCATGCGCCCCCCCACCCCAAGAAAAAAAAAACTGCACAAGTTTTAAACACGATAAAAATATTGTTCAGCAAAGAAACAAACAAAATAAAAAAAACAGAGTTATATTGCTCGATATTGACTCGACATGCACATTGAAGTTTAATTAATTACAATCAATTAGGAGAATATTAATTACATACAACTAGCACGTTATGCTTATAACCTAATCCCGATTTTTGAAAAAGAAAGGTGACTAAATTATCAGGTCACTTTCAAAATCAACAGAACCATGGTAGCTAGCTATAGCAAAAGGGGGGGGGGAGAGAGAGAGACAACCAACTAGCTAGATGCTTTAGTGATAAGGATATATATACGTTTTGGTTCCAGGATGAACTGGGTGGCCTGAATCTAATTAATCAGAAGAGGACATTAATGGCCGGCCGATCTATATATAGTTCAAAGAACGTCAGAGGGAATCCATGCGATGTTCAAATATATTAAGGTACATGAACAATGCAACCTAATTAATACGTACCTACTAAACATGTAGTATATTTTTTTCAAGAATTTTAACCTATGCGGTCATGCAAAACAAGATATTTCTACAGTATAATAACCAGGAATAAAGTTAAAACCATATACTAAACAGCAGTAGGTATCATGGACAGGATAAGCATGTTCTCTTATGAACAGAGGTACCTTCATTAATGGTACATGCCATCTTAATATATCGTACAAGCAGTAATTATCAGAATTAAAAAGAAAATCTAAAATATTAAAAAGAAAAGATACAGTAGTCAACAAACTTGCAGAGAAATAAGAAAAAAAAGATGTGTATATATCATCAAGCTAATCTTACATAATCAATTCCAGAATTCACTTATCAAAAAATATCAATCATGGGATTTCTTGCATTCACTAATAAAATCTATTTATATAATACACGAGATATTTTATTTATCTAATGGCTGATAATTTCTTATGATAAATTAATTTTATTGGACTATTGTGTAAAGTTATCATCAGTCATCTATAATGTATAATTTGTGAAGTTGTCGCAAATGATCGGCCAAATCTTGATTAGATATATACAATAAATAAGTTTCGCCATTTGACAAAGAATTGCAGCATGTATGAAGCAAAATATGTATGTGACACTAACACATTATATCATGCAAGCAGCACATTAAACTATCTCCCGGTCGGTAACAATTTTAAAGCTAATTAAATAAAATGATATCTCGATTATTATATATAATAAAAGCTAAATAAAATGGTTTAAAAAAATGTGACGGTGATTGCCTGTTTTAATTTTTTTTCAATTGAGAAAACCAAGACAAACAATTTGTTGTTTTCGCTTAATTGTTGCTTAGTACTGTTAGTTTTAATAATAATGTTGGAGAAATTGTAGATTAATTCAACCGACAACGGTGCCGTAGTATATCTTGGAGCATTGATTGAAAATGGTGGTGGGAGTAATTAGCTAAATTTGGAATGAGATAATTAAGCTTCTTAAACACATATGGAAATGTTCCCCACTTTCTTGTAGTCCCCCCCGCGGCCCTAAGTCAGAACACACACAATGTCAAAGAAAACGATGGTACTGCCTGTCATAATAAAACAATGTACACTGCCGATGAATGATCCTATACACATATATATGTTTCGACATTTCACGCTCAACTGGAGTTCTGGTCGCAGTGTGAATTTAAAATCTAAAAAAGGAAATTTAACTCCCCCGCACATACGCATGCATAAGTTCGAAATTCATTCAAAAGAATCTAAGCTGATTGGGTTTGAAACGAAACAGGTTACAATCAATTACTTTCACGTTTCATATACACTATTCAATTCACGGTTCTTGCTTTCACATAAATATTTTCCTTCTCAAATCGGACAAGTGCATGAATTTAGAGCAGACACTGATTTTTTGGGATAAAAAGCAACTTGTCTAACCAAGACTTTTCTTTTCAAGGGTTGAGCTACGTACACAACATGACTTGGGAGCTCTCCTCTTATTCGGATCAATTAGCTCGGTTGATTAATTATGATATACAACGTCATAAATTCACACTTGCTAATTAATTTCTTGATTTTAACTTGATCCGACCGAGCTCAAAAACCCATGCATTAAGGTGCCAGCTTAAGCTTAAGATCAAAAGAATGCATGCCCAAGCCAAGCTGACCTACTCTGGAGTCCTTTCATGGTTGTTCCTGAACTGTCATCGTGCCAAGGTTCACTGCAACTCTCACACTTCCTGCCTTGGGTCCTCGTACTTGGACACCATCTTCTATGTTTCCGATCAAGGAGTAGTGTATTTTAATGTTTAAGGACCAATAAGAACCTTCGTATATAGTTGTCCTTGAACTGTCATACACGTGGCAGATGTCAAGGTACCTTGCAACAATAACTTCCTTTGGGCCCTAGTACTTGGACACGAACGAGCAATATTTATTCTTTGATTTAATGAGAAACAACGGACCAACAAGGTCAAATAATTTACTAAGCCACGCACCTAAGTGCTTGAAAGCCAAATGTGATATAAATTATACATCCAAGTCTTCTGTAATTCTTTGATAAACTATAGGCTCTGGTGATTAAATATTGCCACACGCCGACAAATCAGAAAATGGCGGTTTAAGTGGATTCTTTTATAAACCGACCTTCAAATCATGTAATCTCAGACATAAGCTACAGATATAAATTATAAGAGAGATATTAATAAGATGCAATAAAAATATCCCTAGTAGCCGTAATTAAGATTAATTCCTACCAGGACAGTTCAGGATTAGCTAAACAGTTAAGGATTCTAAGCCGACCATCCTCGGGATCAGAAGAATGACAGCCAGCTTACAGGGCGTAATTACCAAACTAATGTGATGATTTGCCGTTTAATCTTGATTTATAGTACAGCACAATCGTATTAAACTGATCCGGCAGCATTACAGGATTTGGGCTATCTATTTTAGAATTGCTATGAACGGCAACGAAAAAACAAAAGCCTATTTGGTATATATTTATTGTCTGAAACTAGTCTCACTGATTAATTAATTAATTAATTAATTATGCCAGGATACGAGAGATTTATAAAAGATAAGAGAGTCTTCTTCCTTGCATAACGTCGATTAATTAGATAAGACCTATCCAATTAACATTAGTGTCCCTCCTTCCCTAAGAGATTTTAGAAACATCACTTTTTACCCTTAGTTACCTGAAATGATAAATGACCAACGAGGTAGAAAAAGTGGTAAACCTACCTGTCAATTTTATATTCCGTGCACATATAGGTTTTTAGAAATTGTATAAATATAGCTTTAAGTACCATTCATTTTTATCTATACTTTGGCAATGTTAAAGAAAATTATATAAATTATATAAACGGGTTTATATAACAGTTTAAATTATTGGATAATATAATTTTTTAACATGATATTAGATTATTATTGATCAAACGGTTACGAATTTAAATCTTACCACTCTCATTCTACTTGATCAAAATTAAATTAACACAACATAGTGTGAGTTTGTGTTAATTTCAAGTTTAAAGAATTTTTACTTGAGGGAATATATTAAAAAAATTATATAAATCACATGTTGAGATCTAATAATCGCTTAACCTATTGAATGAGATGATTATTTGATATGTAGTATCATTAGCACCATTTATTGTTGTTCAATGGTCAAAATTTTACAAACCAAATATCAAAATTTTATTTTTAATGAGACAAAGTCATGTTACTAATCTCTATAGAAACATCATATATTTTCTCTATCAAAATCTTTGTCTCTTAACATTGAAACACAATAGTTTTGAAAGCAATTAAAGTACCAAAAAGTCTGGGAACTAGAAAATAAGAGGCACACTTGTGTCAGTAGCAACAAATTGCGGCCTAATGATCCCAAAGGCAAAGAAGCTGAACCGATCACTAATCCTTAACCCTAGGCTTGCATGCCTGCCACGTCGGATACAAACATCTGCTTGCATGCCACGTAGGACCAATTGTTTCCATCATTTTTTTGTCTTGATGACATGAAACTCAGAACTCGCTTTGAAGAGTCTGCATATATATATAGCAGACACCAGATCTGAGATTTATTGGGTGTTACCAATATTTGGATGCTTGTGAAGCAGGCATATCTCGTATATGAGGGCATTGTGTGATTCAAGGTAGACCTGGGTTGATACTGCTGAGATACGAAGGAAAATCTCACAGGATTCTGAATCATAACAGCATAATATAAACATCAGTTTTCCTCAAATTAAAAGCATCACAGTCCAATTTCATAGCTAGCTACCAAAATTTAAAAAAAAATCAATTCGCACGAAGCATTAAATTCCATGCTTAAACAAACAAGAAATTCTTTTTTCAAAACATTAAAATAATCTAATTCCTAGTAATTGTTATCACAACGCAAATAGTTTTGCGTTACAATCTCACCCTAATCTACACTCGAAAGGTATGCGCTCCCAAGATGTTCTCCTGCACGCAGATATACTGAATTATTAAAAAAGAAAAAATCGATAAGACATTCTGCTAGCTTGTGCTTACCATTGAATTTAAAGAAGAGATTAACATACCCTTTTGTTATCCGAATATCGAATTTTGCTTATACTCGAGATAAGTATACACGTGGCATATGCATATGTAGCTAATATACATTTCTAAGTGGGCTGGAATTGAATATTTTTATGCTAGCTTACTAGGCATGTTATAATTAGCACTACTAATTAATATAGAGGGAACAAATTAATATATTACTCTGTATAGGTTCATTTGCTAATAATGTTCAAATCATGACAAACCAACTCTGACTAAATTCTACAGGTAGAATTATCAAGAATGAATTTTTTTTTGGATCCAATAAATTTTGGGTTATATATATAGTGAAAGGTAGCGCCTCTCCTATTACATTATTATAATAAATAAATAAATAATAATCCTTATAGAAAAAAAAACTACAAGATATATTAAATTAAAATTGTATGTGCTCATAAATAATTAATGGTTAAGAAGTGTTTGAATGATAACATATGGACTCATCTTCAGTTAAAATCACTCATAAAATATTTGTAGTAATAATTAAGCAATGGCACTGAATTTATTGTTATATGATCTCCATTCCACTAGCTGCTATGGTGTTTCAAAAGAGTTTTTGAACACCACACTACTTGCAAATATATATACATATATAAATATATTCACCCTCAGCTCACATTAAATAAATAATTTAAAAAGTTGAAACCCTTGACATCAAAATAACCCAGATTAATTATTTTAATTGAACATCCTCCACATCCACTTTCAATCAAACTTAATAAATGATTAAAAAAAATTAATTAATAAATTACTTGACAATAACAAGAATCCACCTTAGCGAGCAGGTGCATGAACCCACCCCCAAAATTTCCCTATATATAGATCACCCACTTCCTTCTCCGTTCATCGCTCCTCACTCACTCGCAATCAAACACAAAGCGAGGAGATCGTCCAAGCAGCAATAGCACTCTGCTCTCCTCCAAAAAAAAAAACTTCACAAAAATGCCTTCTGCTACTTCTCTAACAATTGTCTCGAAATGCACCGTCTTCCCAGACCAAAAATCTACTCTACTGGATCTCAAGCTCTCCGTCTCTGACCTCCCTATGCTTTCTTGCCACTACATCCAAAAGGGTGGCCTTTTCACTAGCCCTCCAACACTCTCCGTCGATTCCTTAATCTCCCACCTCAAACAATCTCTCTCTCAAACTCTCTCTCACTTCCCTCCTCTGGCAGGTCGCTTCAACACGGACTCCAATGGCCACATCTACATTACCTGCAACGATGCAGGCGTAGATTTCATCCATGCCACCGCAACCGATATTTCCATCCAAGATATTCTCTATCCACTTCATGTACCTGATTGCATCAGGGGCTTTTTTGCTTTCGAGAGCACTGTTAGCTACCAAGGCCATTATAAACCAATCTTGGCTGTTCAGGTCACAGAATTAGCTGATGGGGTTTTCATTGGTTGTTCAATGAATCATTCTGTTACTGATGGTACGTCATTTTGGAACTTCTTTAACACCTTCGCTGAAGTTTCGAGAGGAATCAAGAAAATATCAAGAAAGCCTGATTTCTCAAGAAACTCAATCTTGATTTCCGAAGCTGTACTTAAAGTTCCTCAAGGTGGCCCCCGAGTCACTTTTAATGAAAACGAGCCATTAAGTGAAAGGATTTTCAGTTTTAGCAGAGAAGCGATTTTGAAGCTGAAATCCGAAGTCAACAACAAGAAATGGAGTCAAAATTCAGATAACGCTAATGTTGATGTTGTTGAATTAATGGGAAAACAAAGCAATGATACACTGTTTCAGATTCACAACAGCGGTAAGATGACTACAATTCTTGAAAGCTGGTTCAAGAACGCAGTTTTCAAACCGCAAGAAACGGTGTCAAACCTTCAAACGGGGGAGATTTCGTCGTTTCAATCACTGAGTGCCCTTCTATGGCGTGCGGTGACACGTGCAAGGAAGTTGAACCCGTCGAAAACGACCACGTTTAGAATGGCTGTTAATTGCCGTCACCGTTTGAACCCCAAACTCGATCCGTTGTATTTTGGGAACGCAATTCAGAGCATACCCACATACGCGTCAGCTGAGGACGTGTTGTCTAGGGATCTACGCTGGTGTGCGGAGCAGCTGAATAAAAATGTCGCTGCCCACAACGACGGAACGGTACGTCGTTTCGTTCAGGACTGGGAAAGTAATCCGAGGTGTTTCCCGTTAGGGAACTTGGACGGTGCATCAATGACCATGGGTAGCTCACCAAGATTCCCAATGTACGATAATGATTTTGGGTGGGGTCGACCTTTGGCAGTGAGGAGTGGTAAGGCCAACAAGTTTGATGGTAAAATCTCTGCTTTTCCTGGGAGAGAAGGTAATGGAACCGTTGATCTTGAGGTTGTGTTGGCTCCCGAAACAATGGCTGGGATTGAGTCTGATCACGAGTTCATGCAGTTTGTGTCTAGTTAGTTAAGTTTCAACGGTGGTGATTATCTGATTCCGTTGTCTGGTTCATGGGGATTAAGGGGGCCTATCTTTTGTAACTCTGTTGACATACTTTTTTTTTCTGGTTTAATCCTATGTTATGTTAAGTTTTATTGAACTTCTGAGACGGGACAGCCTTCAATACTTGTGCTATTAGAAAGGTAAGAGCGTGCGTTTTCTAATTAAATTGCCAAAAAACTGAAATAATAATAATAATAAAAAAGACGGAAAGACTTAGCAGCAACCCAGCACATTGGTCAGAAAATATAAAAAAAGTTGGTCGTCTTCCAGTCATGTACAGGTGACCAACTTGGTATGAAGTTTATCTGCGACTATAAGTTAGTGATTAAATCAGTGCATCGGATATAAAATTAACTAATCGTGTTAGAAAAATAAAAGACGGATTGTCTTCAATGAATTGACTTTGCAAAGGCACATTTCCAGTGGAGAAAAATATAGGTTTTCGACAGTTTTCTCAACACTGAACTCGATACATTTAAAACCATAGTTTTTGGAAAAGCAACAATTTATGATTTTCAAAGCTATGATCGCTCAAACTCAACTCCAAATAGATCCTTGCTAGAAGCATATTATTGGCAACTGCCATTTATATGTTATGATTTGTGGTTTTGTTCATCACAAAAAAAAAAAAAAAAAAAAACTTGTTCGATAAGAGAAGAGTTTTGGCGGTGTAAAGAAATTATCGAGATTTATACAGTCGAGCAACGCTTTCTCTTGAACATCAAATTCCGAGCTCGAACGCATAATATGAAAGCAAATGGTTAAAAAGTAAAAAAGAAACTAAATCTACCTTTTGTGATCGTGCTGATGTTATTCATCTTGGAAGTATGATTGTAATAATGTTATTTGTCCTTGAATAATTTTACTGTCCATTAATAGGCCTCTTGGATCTAGGCCCATTAGTGTGGGTTAGGGTGCAATTCCGCACACCTTGCCTTTTTAAATTTCCTTCCAGATCCGCTGAATCGAACCCTAACCCTAGCTCCAACCTATAATTACTTCAATTGAGATGTGCGATGTTTAATTAATGGAACTTCGAAGGCAAGAGCCCCATAGTCAGCGGGGAAATTGGAATGTGAGGTCCTGGCCTTTGCCAGTTGCCGGTTGCCACTAGCTTCTTTTAAAGGTAAATTTCCATCTTCTACTACTTCATTTGCAAATTCTTGAAAACGCTTTCCTTTTTGCTGTGATTTCTTGAGTTTTTCTTGGGTTTAGTGTTTACTGTTCAGGCTGTGCTTAATTCCATAGTAAAGCATATCTTGAAGGCTTAAATAATCTAATATTAGGCACCGGCTTTTGTTGTTGAAAGAGGTTTTTTCTGGTTTTTGGCATGGAGGGGGTTTTGCTTGCAACGTGTGCTTAATGATGACTTGTTAGTGATGCAGTAACTGTTAAAGAAAATGAGGAGAGGGTGCTTTGTGAAGAACTTAATAGCTCTTGTAGGAGCGGTGATTTCTGTCTGTTGCCTTTTGGTGATTATGGTATCAGTTCTCCAGCTTCCAGAGGTATCACTCAGAAATAAAGTAACAGGCCCTAACAGAACCATTAGGATCAGGAAGGTTTCCAAGGATGAAGAAATTGGGAGATTTGGTGAGATGATGATTGAAATGTTGCCAGAAGATCTTGCTTTTACAGTCTTTGTCCCGTCAGAGAAAGCTTTCCAGCGTGATCTGAGGCTATGGCTGAATGATAGTTTGGTAGCAGAGAAGAGGAATGATACATATGCTGTAGTTTCCCGCATACTGGGCTTCTCAGCTGTTCCTCAAGCTCTTTCTTCAGCTACAGTATCCTCCAGTAAAGAGATCTTCTATGATTCCTTATCTGGGTTTACGTTGTACATTTCAAAGGATTTAGATGGAATGCTGGTAGTTAATAGAATTCGATCAGAAAAGGTAGACCTCAGGAGAGGGCAGATTGTTGTACATATTATGGATGGGGTGATCATGGATGCGGAGTTTGAACAGGCAGTTCAGCCTGATTACACTGAAGAAGATTGATTAGAAACAAGGCATGAATCTTTCAAAAGACTGAGTTCTTGCTGTATCGCCTGTGCCTGTCAGGTTTTAACTTGTAAGGTGTAAATTGAACAAGATATATCTTTGTTTGGGGGATAGCGTAGTTTAATCTATTTAAAACCTGACTCTTTCATACTTTTTAGATCTATCAGCTTCGTATCTTTATTCGCCATGCAAAGGGATCAAGCATTGGTGCCGCCATCAATATGGTGCCATGTCCGTGCATTTTTAACCAGCAGAACACCCTGGCTTCCAGGACCAGTAGTGCTAGCATACTAGAATGAACGCAAACCATTATTCCTATAGTTCCGTACAGTGGTAGTCAGGGTGACTCATTGGTCAAATTTGGCATTTGATGGCATAATGCCAACCCCTTCTTGCAAAATTGCAATGCAAATCAGAGTACAAGATCGTCTAGGAACACGGCTAAAGAATCTAATGCAAGAATGACCATCTGTTTATCACCAAGTTAGAATCTTGCAAATACCGTAGAGGACGTCAAAATGAATTTTTATTGTATTTCAATCACAAGAAAAACAACTTTGAGCAATGTTTTCCAGTAGAACCCCTAACAACTCCCCCATCCCTTGCACCAGAAACAAAAGATTATCTAAGGCTGATGAAATTCAGGCTGCAATTAATCTTCTAGAGAACAGACAACCAAATAAAATCCAGGCTGATGAAATTTCCATGTCTACCTTGCGACAGCAGGAGGTACAGAAACGAGCTTTGAGTCTTCTGCTTTCTCATGTTCTTTGTTGAGCATCTAAGATTAGACCAACACGGAGAGTGAGAAGAGTACCAAGGATGACAATTGAAAGTATTCAACATAAGTTTCGATCCACGTGGAGTAGCACATCAACATGCTGAATAAAACAGGCTAATGGAAATTGCTAGAGAGCCATGTACATAGGGCAGAAACAAAGAAAAGAACTGCATTAAGAATGGCCAGATGTTAAAGGCTCTAACACACATACATGAATAGGCTGAAGTGAACTTGGTTTAGTTTACCTAGAAAATCAATGGTAGAAGCAAATGGCAATAATGATTATGGTATCTTTGCTGGTATGGAAGGTTTTCAAAATCGAGAACAGATACTTTGATGTGAAGTGATTTATGCCCCACACATTAACGTCAAAAGTTTCACAGGTTAAAAATGAGGTTTGAGTTTAAGACATGCATGATATTCAGTAACTAAATAAGATTGTCCAAGTCGTGAGAACAAATTTAAGATGCCCAAGTCATGATCGATTGTAAAAATCCTAGGAATACTATCTGGATCTACTATCACTGATGTGAGCACGTCCATTACAAGCATCATTTCCACAAAAACATCATGTTACAAGTTCAGACAAGGGCATCATAAATTACAAGTCCAGACAGCAATATTTGTATCTAATCTCAATTGGACCAAGATTTAGATGTTTTACACTAAAATGAGCAGCTTGTGTAAAGATTCAGAAAGGAAAAAAAAAAGGTGATCTCACCTTGTTGTTGATCAAGTTGTGGAGAGCGACTACACTTCGGACGAGAGATGAAAGATAAATAACCAACATCATATCATTTGTTTTCACTGCACATAATGGAAATATGATAAAGCAGTGAATGGAAAATGATAAACGAGACACAGAAATTTGCGCCTTTTATTCATTTACCTGCAAAAGCCTTAATCAAGTCTGCCACGTTAAGGTTAGGAAGTAGGTTGAACACATCCTGGACAATGTAAAAAGGGAATTGATATAAGCTGGCATCACAGGAAGATTGGCAAACTGAGACAGTGCCCAAACATCAAAAAAAGGGCGGGGGGGAATGAAGGGAAGAGAACTAGTGAGATATATGTTCAACAGTCTAGAGCTTGTGAGGATTTGCTTTTAACACACTGGAGGATCAGGGGATTGTAGGTTTAAAACAATTTTGTTGAAAAACCTTTGACCATACCCCATGTCCATAATTTTAATTAGTGTGTTTGGTAATGCAAGTGCATTTGCAAAAGTGCGTTTGAAATCAAAAGGCATCAAATGGATGCTTTTTCATATGCTTTTTGATGTTTTAGACATCAGTATATCAAAAACCATTCAAAAGCACCTTAAAACATCAGAATTGATGCTTTTTCAGCCCAAATACACTTTGAAAGCACTTTCAAACACAATGCAAACAAATTACCAAACACCATCTTAATATAGCATTGAGCATGAGCAGTGTGACCCATGCAGGTCCTTGCAAAACCATACAGAGAAAAAAAAAATCACTCCATTTCAGCACCATCAGCACATTAGCAATGATTTGAAATTCAAATTTAAGGAAAATAGGAAAGCCCATTTAAACCATTCTAAGGGTAGTGAAAATTGAAGCCCACCAGAATAAGCAAGTTAACACCAAAGAATTCCTACAGTCCACATTAATCAGCTTCTAAGAGAGCTCCTATCCAGAACAAACTATGTCAAACCTAGTGAAATTTCAGAGAGATGATAATAGTTCAGGTAACTACATCTGAAATTAAGTTCAAGTTTATCACAATGATTGAAATGATGATTCAGTTACAGATTCAATTGATATCTTCATGCAGGACATGGCTCAATTAACAGAAAAACATATTTAAGAGGGGCCAGAAAAGGAAAATCTGGGAGATGCAAGCTAAACCTGTAGATGGTACAGAATTTCATGGTTTAATGGGAGCTTTCCTTCAATGACGAGGTCAAGATAACCACGTATTTCTTTTAGCCGAGCATCCAACCCCTTTAGAGCTGTGAGTTTCCCAGTAACCTGCAAGTAGAAAATAAAAACTGAGTCCCTTCTACCTAAGTTAGAAAGTAAAAGGGTAAATCAAGCGCAGTCCAGCAACAAGACCTCAGTTGCAAGAGTACTAATTGTTGTGTCCTTCACATCCCTCAATAGGTGTTCTACACCTGTTAACACACAGAAGAATTCAGAGTTCAACACTGTTATGCATACAATAGAAGCCAAGAATCAACTTCATTCTTTTCAGATAAAAGTTAGATTATAATAATACTGGGAGAGGGAGAGGGAGAGAGAGAAGCAAAATCATAAAATAGCAGCTCCATCCGTTGGTTATTAGCTAAGGAAACTCCACTAAAAGCACCAAAAGCATAAATCAACTTTATTTTTAAAACAATGAAAACTGGCTTTCAGTGGCACACCAATTTCCTCGACTTCATGGGCAGCAATTTCTGATGGCACATGCACAAACACCTTCTGGCTTTTCTGGGTAGCATTCTGTAACCAACACACAACCATTATAAGTTCCTGCCATACGTGAATCCAGCATTACACCTATATAAACAACTTAATCAGAACAACTAACCAATTGATCATCAAGGTGTTATAAGTTATGTACTTACCTCTTTCACCTCTTCGACAGCATAGTATGCTTTTGTGGGTATTCCCAACTCTACCAGTTGGACATCAATTATGACCAAGACAGGATTTGGAGCATAACTGCAATGCCAGATTACACTCTGTGAATATAGGAGAAAGGGGGGAAAGTTTCACAAGTACAAATTCATCAAACTAGTCAATTTCCATCAGCGATCAGTTCAGAGAGTTTGAAAGTTAGGCAGAACTACTTAATCATGATCACCACACAGGTTGAAAAGATAATTAACCTTCAAAATCATGGATGGTGTTCTTACTCGTTAAATAATCCGTGAATCTCCAGGTCATTTTCCCTCAGTTTTGGCCCTGTGCTGTACCAACCCACAACATGCTCCTTGGCTGAAAAAGGTAATTTGTCAATTTGATAACACAAAAAGCACCAAAGAGAGAAATGCAAACTAAGGAACCACGTTCCCGGCATTACCATTTATTCTTTTGAACATGGAAAACATTGATTCATGGTAATTGTGGTCAAGAAACCAGATGCCTGGGTCCTTGTCATCTTCTTCAAATGGCACTGAAAAATTACAATTGAAATATTACATGACTAACTTAGTCAAACATGGCATCCAATCTAGAATCGTAACACCCTTCAAAACAAGGAGAGAAAAATAGCTGCAACAAGAAAAGGATGAGATTATAGCTATAGGCTGACAATAACTTCTCAAAAGAAAATCTTAAAGCATGGTATTAAAATCCAATTTGGCACATGCTAGTTCGACAAATATAACAATGATAACTAGAATTAGGACATTGCTGAATCCCACGGAACAGTGCATTGGTATGAAAAATATTACAACCCTCCACGCTGATTAAACACTGTTCTGAATATCTACATTCTTTGCTAGTAAAAACCTATACGTTATAACTAATTGCCCTTAAAATAAAAATCAAATAAAAAATTTGAAAAACCCAATTAAAAATTTGACACACAGCATACAGCAATATGAAAGCTAGTCTTCTATAAATAAACAAATGCTAGCTCAAAAGGCAGAATCAACAAACCCATTTCAAATTTTCATAATTTGACAGCAAATAAAGCTCTCTCCAACTCTAAATTCCTTTACTCACATATCATAATAATAATAATAATAATAATAATAATGATAATAATAATAAAACTTAAGAGACTGAATTTAAATTTAAAATAAAAAATAAGGAGGTCAGAAGAGGACAGATCTAAGGGAGAAGCGGAAAGTTAAAAAGAAATTAAACCTGCGTAGCTGTTAGTGACATCAACAGTGCCCTTAAAACTGGAACCAAGCAAGACCCCAACAACACGTTTGCGAGTGTCCTTAGCTACTCTGTTGTAGTTATCGACGATGCTGAGTAGAACTAGAGGATGCACTATCACTTTCTCGATCGGTCTCGCCGATATTTGTTGCGTTTTTATTACATCCATTCTTAGCTCAAGATTGGACGACTCAGACTCAGACTAGGCCTTGGAGACTTCTATTCCCAGAATTCAATTTCTAAGTTCTTGCTTGTTCGCTAGGAAAGCTTTGTTTTATTTATTATTTATTATTTTTTCCAATTTGTGGATTTTGTTTTTAATTTATTTTCTTCTCCTCAATTCGGGGGGTTCCATTTTACTTTTCAGTTTTAGGGTCGGGCTTACTTGACTTAACGGGCCGAGTCTAATTCAGTGAATTTGTAATAAAAGGCCCATGCTAGCCCCTGCTTAAATATTGGGCGTAAATGGGCTTTAAGCCTGCTTGGATCTAGTCTGGAGGTGTGCGTGTGTGCGCGCGTGTGTGTACTGTACTGGACTGTTGGAAATTAGCCAGAAGTCCTTCAAGTCTCTTTGAGAAGAAATTGTTGGACAATGCCCATTAGAGTTCTCCGCTCTTATTTTCAGTGATGAAGCACTGAAAGTCAGCTGTGTGACTTCTCAAATACATTTGTCATCTCTCCCCTCAATTTTCTTACAAATCGAAGAGAAGCATATTTTGTTAAATAATAGTAAAAATAAGAAATAATGTCATTTTGATAAGTTGCACTGGTAGTGGTGACCGCATATATATCAGATTAGAGGATTGCAAGAATATGAGGGTGTTGAAGTGTTGTTTTATGGTAGACAAACAAATTCAATACAGATAAATTTAGATTAGTACTGGTTGTGTGTTTGTAACTTAATTATAATTAGAGAGTTTTAATGTTTTTAGTTTGTTTAGTTACGATAATGTAATAGAGCTAGTGTGTGTGTGCGTGTGTGTTGTATATTCTGGAAACCAAAGCTGATAGAATTTCCCAGTAACGCAAGGAGGCTAGACAAACTTAATCTGGCTATGGCAAAGGTTGATGAATTCCTTGAAACCTCAACATATATATATATATA
>Ga0325405_1003298_pt1 | contig 16615 bp, 8 predicted proteins | sample PopdelMetagenome_21_FD_205663 | JGI IMG/M metagenome (GOLD analysis project Ga0325405, IMG submission 205663) | Populus deltoides microbial communities from Bellville, Georgia, United States - Xylem-Control-R2 | ecosystem: Host-associated > Plants > Phyllosphere > Stem > Wood/Secondary xylem...
AAAAAACAGAAAAGCATGGAATTGATGAGTGATGGAATGGGGTAAATGCTCCCTAACCACAGCCAAAGGAAAGGGATAAAGGAATACGAAGAAGTCAAGAGAAGCACGAGATGATAAAGGAGGAGGGGGAACCATGAATGTAGACACAGTTTTACTCGCATACATAATTAGATAACCATCGGTTTCATGCATTATTATTGTGTTGAATGATTATTATGCATTATAATAATAATAATAATATGAATATGAAAACACGAAAGTCATATGCCTGACCATCTATGAATGACCTAAATGACTCTAAATTTGACGATGGAGTTTAAAGGGTTTAAAAGATGAAATTTCAAAGATTTTTTAGGCAAGAGATATTTATGGATCCCACCAAATGTGTTGAATGATTAAAAAAAGTCATGGGTATTGGTTGTCTTCATGAGACTTCACTGAACCTCTGTGAATGCTCTCAAGGTCTCGTTCCATTTGCACAAAATGATTGATCAAGAGCTTCTGTTAGTTCCATGCAGCGTGGGAACAAGGAAGGTGATGTAAAGGAAGATTGGTGGCAAAAAATGTTAAGAGTTTCATATTCTCTGTGATATGAAGTTGTGAAAAACCCCGTAGGCTTTTCATAATCGTGTCTGTGTCTGGTCCGTGAGGTTCTTCTATCTCTAGCATAGGGATGTCTCTGCAAAACAAGTCCCTTGTGGATATAAGAAACACTCTAATGTTTAATTAAGTTAACAAATGTATAATAGAAATGAGAGAAAAATGTTCAGTTTTTTCCCCTTTACATGATGGCATGATTTTTAGGGGGTTTTAGAGAACTTAGGGTTTAATTGAAAAACTCAAGTTCTGATAAAATTTAAAATTTAATAAATATTTAATTATTTATCAATAAATAATCCCAATTAAAAAACTAGAATTCCTAATTTCATTTATTTTCTACTTTTTCTTCTAGAATTTGTCTTCTCTCTACTCCTTGTCAAACACCCCCCCCCCCCCCTCTTTTCTCTCACTGTCAACTTCTTCTCTCTATCTTCCCTCTCATTCTCTTCCCCTCACTCTATCCATCCTTAACGTTAGACACGATCTTCTTTCTCTTTGCCTCCGCGCCAAGTAAGTCTCTTTCTTTTCCTTTTTTTTTTTTTTGCCATTGTTCTTTTATGGAAATTTTTCTTTTTTGGATCGATGTTATGGAACTTATGGTTTGTTAAGAAGATTTAGTTTAGATAACATTAATTTGTTATTAAGTAGTTGAGTTTAGTGTGTGTGTGTGTGTGTGTGTGTGTGTGTAGTTTTAGTTTAATTAAGAGAGAAGAAATAAAAGGGAATAATTGAAATCCAGAATAGGTGTAAAAAAATCATATACTGTATAATAGATTTTATGCTGAAATATATTCTAAATTTTGTTTATGTTGTGAATTATTGATAAGGATTGAAAATCCCTAATTTTATGCAAGTTAGATTTTATGTTGAAATAAAGCTGGAAGAGAAGAATCTTGTTTGATTGATTTACCTTGGTTTATGTGTTGTAGTTAATTAGTATGTTAATAATATTGTTTTAATTATGTTAGTGAGAAAGATTTGTTTGATTTATGGTGTTGTGCAAATTTTTAGAATTTTTAATGAGAATTTACTGCATTGAGTTGAATTAGTATTAAGGTTTTGATTGTTTAGGGAGAGAGAATAATGTGAAAATCTTAGATAGTCTCCCATGCAAGAGAGATATTGTCGATTTTTTTTTTAAATAAGATATAATAAAAATGTTATTTTTTTTATGCTTAACTTGTTTAGATGATAAAGATAAAGTTATTAACGTGTAATATGGATAAGAGCATTGCTAGATCTTCTCGCAACGCTTCTAAAGATCATGAGTCGCTAGGTGCCACCATGACTAGGCACTTAAGGCATATACACCCTCTTTTGATGCAAGCTTGTTGAGTGCAATGCTGCCTCACAAAGGGGGTGTTTGATCTACGTGGAATGTATATATTGAGAAGTACATTGCGTAATGGAAGCCAAACCAAGATATGCAAGTTTGTTTTATTTCTTTGCATGATTTAAAAATAAACAATGATGAATAATTTTTGAATGGTTAATTTTAATTAACGAATATAATTTCAGGTTTACAAGTATGGAGGTTGCTCGCACAATAACATTGGTGATGAAATCATTGATAGAAGTGTCTTTGTTTCAATTGAGTCAGGTTTCTAAAAATTCTTAATGGAAGCCTAAAATTGATGTATGATACAGAAAGTTTAAGGTTAATATATAAATACCAATTTTTTAATTATTATTTTAATTCAATCATTTTTTTTAATTTTAATGAACTAATTATTTTATAAAATTGACGTGAAGGAAAATGTTAGTATATGCTTTTTTTTGGAGGCTACAACTCCGATTAAACCTTTTGTTTAAACTCACATATAAAATGAGGATTATAGGAAAAAGGTGCAATAACTTGTGAATAACCAAGCTTAGAAGTTGGATCTTAACAATTTTGTTTTTAAGTTATTATTTTTTTAAAATCTGTTGATTTTTTTTTCAAGAAACATATAACACCCGATTGCAGGATAGATACATGGATGATTCTTCATCCAAAACTCAATCTGAATTTGTGGTTAGAGGCTTGATCATTCAGTGAACCTGATAAAAATTAGGTTTAAAATATCTCAAACACTACAACTAAGGATATGCAATATTCTATTTATGATTAAAATCATCCGAAAACAAAAAAAAAAAAACAATAATTTAAAGCCTTTTCAAGCCAAATTAAATACACATTTAAAATATAGTTTCAACTGAAAAAAAAACAGATACTAAATTTGAAATGTAGACATTTAATTTAATTTAATTTCAATTAATATGTAAACTGGTTCGAAGATAAATTTTTATCATCAACTTAATAAAAAAATATTAAGAAAATGTTATAATCCCTGTCTCAGAATGAGTTTCCATTGTAATATAAAATTACATTTGCTTCCTTAATTATCACACTCCCCATGAGTCTCAAAATGATCTGTGTAATGATTCCCAAATCCCAGTTCTTTCTCCGTTGCCAACCAAACAGCAGAATATTAGGTGCCTTCACCAAATCATCGAGAAAATAAGGCAAAGGATGAGAAGGAGATGAGGTTGTATGCTTCTATCAATTATGTAAATTCAACAAAAAATTAACCCAACAATAAAAGAAAAAAAAATATTGATGCTTTCACAAACAGAAGATTGAAGAATATGCGGGGATAAGAAACAGGAGGATGTAAGCAACAAATTGATTCTGCAACACAAAATAGGAAGGAAAAAATTGATTAAAATGTGACTACCAAGGAAGGAATAAAAGCAGATTGCTAGAAGATGGTTCCGCGGTCTCAAATGATTATCAACTCTGGACAACCACAATCTGTAAAAGTAGCAATTATGTGTTAAAACAATAAACATCAACTGCAATAAAACACGAAATTCGGATTGGAAGAGTAGAAGAGGCAATTCCAGCAGGCAAGAAAGAAAAGGTAAAAGCTTAACTATCAATAGTAAAGTGCTAAAGAGTTAACTAAAAAGAAGGAAATATCTAGTTTAAATCCTACCACATGCATTTCTCAACCCACATGTAAATATGCAATCGCTGGAAATCTCGAGTTAGTGAATTCTCTCCCGTACTTTGGTTCATGGGATTGAATCCGCAATATTAAAAAAAGAAGAAGAAGCAGCTCATCTTCAAAGTTGAACTTTGGCAATGAACAGATTACTTGGCTTTAAAGTTTAATGTTTTCGTGTATTTGAAAATGCTTCTGCTTTTATGTATTTTTCAAAAGTATTTTTAGTTTTAAAAAACATTAAATTAATATTTTTTTCTAGTATTTTATAATAGTTTTGATGTATTGATGTTAAAAATAAAATAATATATAAAAAAATTATTTTGATATATTTTCAAGTAAAACTATTTTAAAAAATACTTTGAACTATAATCTTAAACAAACATTACAAAAAATAAATGTATAAATAAATAATCATATGTGTATATATACCTATCAAGAAATGTTAATTGTGTCTTTAATGTCTATATATATCTGAAGAAATCTCTATCATATCAATGTTGAGACTAAAATTTAGGATAGCTATATAAATACGATGAACTGAATATAAAAATATCAATTTTTTTTACTTTAATTTAAAACTTTAGCAACTCTTTGAGGTATCCTAGAGTAGCTAGAAACAACTATGGGACGGAAAATAATAACACGACATTTATTTATAGGCTAGAAAAGGATCCTATTGCCCCAGACATAGTGAGACCAAAACATAGTCAGGCCAATACTAATATCGAGGCATGCACATTTTTTTAAGGAAATTTCTAAGCTTAGTTGATTTATATTTTTTTTAATATTTTTTAATATTTTTTTTAATATTGAGTTATTATATAATTGAACTTTATTATTTGATTTGGTTTTCTTCAATATTTGATATCATGATTACATCAAAGATTTTATATCTTGACCTGAGTTGACTCATATTAATTTTTTTTATTTTTTTTAATTATATATATTTTTTAATTTTTTATTCAACATTTTATTTATTAAAAATTAAGTTTTAATTTTTTTTCTTTTGATTTTTCTTTATATATAGCTATCATGTTGTTATTTGATTTATTAAAAATTTTTCTTCAGATTTTTTTTCCTCCCTATTTTTTTATGAGAATATTCCAATCTTATGTCAAAGATAGTAGAGTTTGTTAGCTAACCTATTTTAAACATGGTTTTTTTTTTTCTAATTTTTTTTTAGTTTCATCTTTAACTTTGTATTATTTAGCAATCTAGATGGGCTCAGGTCAATTTCTTTTTAGCTTTTATTTGTTGTCAACTTTTTTATCAGCTTATTTATTGTTGTTGTATTTTTATTCTTTTTAGCTTTTATTTGTTGTCAATTTTTTTTATTAGTTTACTTATTGTTGTTGTATTTTTTTTATTTATATTATTTAAATTACTAATTAAAATAATGACTTAAGTCTTAGATTTTTTTTAACCTTTTTTTACGTAAAAAAACTCCAAAACGTGGTAAATCTAGTTTTTAGTCTACAAGCACTATTGAATTCCATGGATATTTGCTTCCTTATCACACCTCCATTTGCTTACAACTAGTTAGTGATAGTGTTGTTAAACTTGGCTCAGCGCAGGTCTGGTTTTAAAAAATAATATAGGAATTAATTAGATTAAACCCAGGTGATTAAGTTAAAACGCAATTTATTTATTTTTTAAAAACATTAAAACAACTTCCTACTGTATCTGTATCTGCGAGGACCAATAAGAAAAGATGGAATCGACATATATGTGTAGACGACCCTGACCTCATAATTTTCTAAATTAAAGGACTGCAATAAATGATCGTGTCCACTCAAGTGTTGTTGTCCGCAATTAAAGGACTACATATATAAGAAAAATCGCATTCAAAGGTTATTGTCAATTTTGATGACTGACAACGTTCAATCTAAAGTGCTAAAGTCGTTATCAATTAAGAAGAAAAAAAAAAAAAACTCCCCTGCTATCTATTTGGTTAATTGAGTATCTATAATTTTCATTTCAATCAGTTGAGTATAAGTTGCCTAAATTGAAAAAAAAAAACTTTTAGGATGAAATGAAGCATGATGTTATTTTAATACATTTTAAAATAAAAAATATTTTAAAAAATAATTATTATTCCACTTTATATCTGAATAGTATCATATTTCTCACTGTTAAATTTCTGTCAATGACCAGGAAAATGTTGTCGTGTTCTAATGATTGACAATTCAAAGTTTAGTAAAGCATCCTCTCCTTACCTTTATGGCCAGCGTCAACAAAGAACAACTGCAGTGAAAATTTGCTTTGCAGCTAACTTGAGTGATACATTCATGGTTATGGTTCATGGTAAGAAGAGGTCTTAACCAGAGAGATCCATGTGCAATGCATAGCATGCTATCAACCGTTTTGTTTTCTTATGCATTCTTATTATGCCCCTCCCTTTTATGTTGCTTTGCTAGAGATACCATCACATATGCTGGTAGTTCGATTAGTAATGATGGTGGAGAAACTCTTGTTTCAGCAGGAAAAAGGTTTGAACTGGGGTTCTTTACTCCTGAACAAAGTTCTGCTTACAGAAGCTATGTAGGAATTTGGTATTACAGGTCGAATCCACGAATAGTTGTGTGGGTTGCCAATCGAGACCGCCCACTTCTTGATGATGGAGCAGTTTTGGCTGTCACAGATGATGGAAACCTCAAGATTTTGAATAAAAGTGGAGGTCCTTTTTGGTCTACAGATCTTAAATCAACATCAAAACCAGGGTATCGGTTGGCTAAGCTCTTGGATTCTGGGAACTTGGTTTTTGGTGATAGTAATACCCTTTTGACAACTATTCTATGGCAAAGCTTTGCACATCCAACTGATACATTTCTTTCAGGTATGAAGATTAGTGGGAATCTACAATTGACTTCATGGAAAAGTCAAGTTGATCCAAAAGTAGGTAACTTCACATTTCAGCTAGATGAAGAAAGGGACCAGTTTGTTATCTCCGATGGCTATATAAAGCACTGGACTAGTGGGGACTCAAGTGATTTCTTTAGCTCAGAAAGAATGCCTGATGGAATAGCATATTTTCTATCGAACTTCACCAGAAATGTACCTCCTACAAAATCAAAATTCAACAAAACTCCATCTACTACAAATACAACTCTATCACGCTCATATTTTAGTAATTCAAGGATTAGGTTGGATGTTGAAGGGCAGCTACAATACTGGATCTTCGATGTGACTACAAATTGGTCTTTGCAATGGTTGGGGCCGGGAGACAAATGCAGTGTGCTTAATGCCTGTGGGAACTTTGGAAGCTGCAATCTATACAATAGGTTGGCTTGCAGATGTTTGCCCGGATTTAAGCCTAACTCACAGGAAAATTGGAGGAATGGAGATTTCTCTGGTGGTTGCATCAGAAGCGCTGCCGCATGTGGGAAGAATGGCACCTTCTTGAGATTGAAGAATATGAGAGTTGGGCAAATAGACACTTCATTTGTGGTTGAGGATGAAAAGAAATGCAGAGAGGGGTGTCTCGATAAGTGCCAATGCCAAGCTTATTCCTTTGTGAAGGAGAAAGTCAATATGCGAAGGGACAGACAACCTGGCAACAACACTTGCTTGATCTGGATGGATGATCTTAAAGATCTCCAGGAGGAATATTCTTATGAAGGGCCGGATCTCTTTGTTCGTGTCCCCATTGCTGACATAGGTACTTCCTTCTTTCGACTTGTTCTTTCTCCTTTTCTTACTACAAGATGCTGTAATTACGTCAAGGATAATTTTCTCTGATAGAAGATTGCACACAAGCAGTGGACTTAATTCATAACTGAACTAAATATCAGTACTGTTTCATACCTTAAAAAAAGCTCCATGTTTTGCAGAATCAAAGGCTAAAAGTTGTGAGCCTTGTGGCATAAATGTGATTCCTTATCCTCTAAGTACTGGATCAGATTGTGGTGACCCCATGTACTTCAGTTTCTACTGCGATAATTCCACAGGAAAACTCAGCTTTAGGACACACAACGGCACCTATAATGTCACTACCATCAATCAAGATACAAGAACGTTTGTTATCCAAGAGAAAGATGTAGATGATTGTAATGCCAGTACAAGAGGTCAAATTCGGAAGTTCAACACGTCATTTCCATTTAAGATGAACGCCTCTAAACGGTGGTGTGATACCGTGGCAGGAAATTTTATTTCCAACGTTTCATCTCAAGGTCTGGTAGAAATGGATATTGGTTGGGCGCCACCTCCAGAGCCAGTCTGCTCTTCATCTTCAGACTGCGACGATTGGCCAAATTCAACTTGCAATGTAACAGGAAATGGTACAGCGAGATGCCTCTGCAATTCAAATTTTTGGTGGGATGGCATGGCTCTGAATTGCGTTCATGGTGACCACTCTATATCTTGCTTCAAACTGCAAAAGTAGTGACAACCATAAGTTTCATCCAGTTTAATTTATTATAATGCGCATAACCCCCTTTCTTTCTTGAAGTTTTCGATGGACAAGCAGGAGGATATTCGAGAAAAAAGAAACCATTGTCTTTGATTGTAGGAGTTACAATTGCTAGTGTCATAGTTCTATCAAGCATCTTCCTTTACATATGCATTTTTATGAGAAAGAAGGCCCAACGACGAGGTAACTAGACAAATTTTCAACGTGTAGGTATTGAAGTTTTTAAAGGATTCCTCAAGTAATTAGCAGTTGTCTTGTTGAAATTTCAGAAAGCCAGCAAAATACTGAAAGAAATGCAGCTCTTTTGTATGGCACTGAGAAACGGGTCAAGAACTTGATAGATGCAGAAGAGTTCAACGAAGAAGATAAGAAGGGCATAGATGTACCTTTCTTTGATTTAGACAGCATACTAGCGGCTACGGATTATTTTTCAGAAGCAAACAAGCTTGGAAGAGGGGGCTTCGGACCTGTTTACAAAGTAATATTTACGTTAATCATTGGAACTTTTGTGTCTGACAAGTTTTCTGGCTGAATTTTACCAGCTTGGCAACTTTGGTTTCAGGGAAAATTTCCAGGAGGTCAAGAAATTGCGATAAAACGACTCTCTAGTGTTTCAGGACAAGGCCTAGAGGAGTTTAAGAATGAGGTGATTTTGATTGCTAGATTGCAGCATCGGAATCTTGTCAGACTAGTCGGCTATTGCATAAAAGGAGATGAAAAGATTTTACTTTATGAATATATGCCTAACAAAAGCTTAGATTCCTTCATATTTGGTTAGTCTCTAAACAGATTCATCATTTTTGTTTTATAAATGTACGTTTGCAGCACTCATGGTTGCTAATATTTGTTCTTATGGAAATGGAAAACCTCTGAAGATCGAGATCTCGGAATGTTACTGAATTGGGAGACGCGCTTTGATATCATTTTAGGAGTTGCTAGAGGTCTTCTTTATCTCCACCAAGATTCTAGACTCAGGATTATTCATCGAGATATGAAAACGAGCAACATTTTATTAGATGCGGAAATGAATCCCAAAATTTCTGACTTTGGATTGGCAAGGATGTTCGAAGGCAAACAAACCGAAGGGAGCACAAACAGAGTTGTTGGAACTTAGTAAGTTTCAGATCCTATCAACATTGATATTCATCAGACATACATTCATATGCAAACACTCTCTTTTTGCAGCCTCCAATCCTACAATCATGTCATGGTTAATTCTGAATTATGTGTCTGTCTCCAGCCGAGTTAATGATTCTTGTGAAAATTGTTGTAATGCAGTGGCTATATGTCGCCAGAGTACGCATTAGATGGCTTATTCTCTGTCAAATCTGATGTTTTTAGTTTCGGCGTGGTTGTACTTGAGATTCTTAGTGGGAAAAGGAACACAGGATATTTTAATTCTGATGAAGCCCAAAGCCTTCTAGCTTATGTAAGTTCAACCGTGCTAATCTAATGTTTTATCATTTGATAAGCTATGCTGACTTAAACTTCAAAATTCCAGGCTTGGAGATTATGGAGAGAAGACAAGGCATTGGATTTAATGGACGAGACATTACGTGGCAGTTGCAACACCAATGAGTTTCTAAGGTGTGTAAATGCTGCACTCTTATGCGTACAAGATGATCCAGCCGACCGTCCGACCATGTCAAATGTTGTTGTGATGCTTAGCAGTGAAACTGCAAACTTGCCGGTTCCTAAGAACCCAGCCTTTTTTATACGAAGAGGCCTTTCTGGCACAACTTTTGCTTCAAGTGAACAAGAGAGAGGCCTTTCTGGCACAGCTTCATCTTCAAGTAAACAAGAAACAAGCATCGATACAACGATTGCTTCAGACGAAGGTAGATAATTTCCTGTCAATTTGCATAAAATCTTGGAAAGTTTCTCAATCTGCGAATGGAAAGGTTTTTTTTTTCCTGGTGAAATCTCATGTTTTTCCATGACAGAATTCATGTCTAATTAGTCCTGTTCTGAAATTGTAATCAAAACCCTCTCAGAACTTCATTATTGTATCTGTGTAATTCCCCGTAAACAATTTTGCTTTCAAGTGTTCTACGTTGTTATTATCAATTCGTTTAACTTTAGGTCTTAGCAAACTTTGAATACTTTCAACGGCTGTGTCAAGTTGCTTGGTCAGATTCCACACAGGAGTATTTCTTCTTAGGCGACATTAACCCTTTTTGAGCATCATAATCCACACAGGGTGCCCATGGTTTTAACAGTTTATCACCAGATAATCCCCAATATCTCTTTAAGGAGACAAAGCATCATATAATTTTCAACCACCCCTCATAATTCACCAACCATTGCAGCTGCACATTACTTTAATCATGGTAAAAACAATCTCTTCTGACAAATCAAGCCAACTGCACCATCCTTCTTTCACCATGCTTTTTTCTTCTCTTTGTGATCTTCTTTAGACTCTGCATTTTGAAATTCCTACACTCAGTTTTAAGGGTTCCATGGAGAATCCAAAACCATTTCAAAAAGGCACAGATACTGGACTTGCCTACAATCCAATCTTCGGAAGGGCCAAGGATATCAGCCTAATATCAATTTGTCCAAGCCAACGTCTATCAATGGTCAAGGAAGAGCAGGAAGACATTTCTCCACCGGTTTGGAGTCAAGCCCAGGTTGTTGGCCATGTCTGATCCAGACATGATTAAGGAGATGCTCTGTAGTTTTCTGGACAGGGGCTTGGTGGGCTACCGGACAAAGTCATGGTCACCTATAGAGAAAACACTACGAATTGTAATAGAGTTTTTTCTTAGTCCTTCAGTTTTTTTTTTTTGGTTCTTTAATTCTTTTTTTGATTTTATTATTTTTGGGATTAAACTTTGTGTATACTTTGTCTGCCTTGGCTAGGGGATCTCAGGGTATTAATAAAGAAAATCATTGCTCAGATGACGCTTGGTTTACCGAAATTAAATAAAGTTTTATTGATTGAAAGCAATTAAAGCTATGGATACCAATTTGAACAATCTAAAAATTAGGAACTAAAATGCATGGATAAAGGATGGTTCATCCCTTTTCTTTTATCCCACTATTTATTTATTTTTTTAATTTGATACATTCAAATTTGTTTAATTTAGTATTTGACTTAATAGTTTTTTTGTAATTCAATTGATTATACTAACTCGAGGTGATTTGGGTTGGTTCATTTTTGTTTTTTAATTTAATTTTATTATTTTATATTTTGTTGGTTGAGAATTGAGTTATATTATTTTTAAAAAATATTTTTTTTTTCAAGTTATCATAATTGATTCATTTATTTAGTTTATTTGGTGTTATTGTCTATTATTATTTTTATTATATAATTAAAATAAAAATTAATTTATTTGACCCAGTCATAGATTTTATTCCTTCTTTAGAACACGCTTATGACGCCTCAATATCATATTTTTACACAAAACAAATAAATAAAATTGATCCTGCCCTAGTTTAGCACAATTCCATAAATATAGTATGTACTAATCTGAGTACAAATTGAAAAAAATACAAAAGATGAAAATATGTCTCAAACTAAAAAAAAAAAAATTCTCTTTATATAGTCAAAAAGTCTCCAGAACATCATTATCATTGTTGGGCTCTTATAATTGCTAAGTAAATTTTGCAATAATTCAACTAGATATTATTTTAGTTTTTTTTTTTTGTTTTGTTTGTGATGGAGAATATCATTATCACATCATAAACAACACAAATATACAGCTATTTAGGCATTTTAAGATGATCTCTTTCTCTTTTCCATTTTAAATATCTTCTAATTTTCCATCTCACCAAATATATCATTGAAGTAGAATTGGAACTTGTTATTTTACTAGGCAGATATTGTTTGTTTGCTAGAAAATATATATTTTTTGAGAAGTAGTTTTCATCAAAAATAAATTTCTAAAAACATTTTTTTCCCCTGATATTTAGCAGTATCATTGTAATCAGGCATGTGAAATCAATAATTCTCAACGAATATCTTAGTTTGTGGACAGGAGACTGTTCTTGTAAAAACTCCACTCGGAGATATTAGGTTCACGAGAACACTTACCTATGCTTGGCATCGTGAATTTTCTAACTTGTAGGAGTGCCAATTTAATTCAATTCCTCGGGCTTTTGTTTGGCATTGTGAATGTCGAGTCAGTATCGTGGTCGACATTTCCTGTGTTGTTTGCTTTATTCATTCGTATTATACGTCACACAATGTTCGCTTATATGAATAACATATGATGCTCTTCAGCACCATGTGGATCATGCTTTTGGCAAACAAGCCAGATTTCTACTTGTTCATGGCAGTTGATTTTGAGGGTTCAAACCGTGGGGACAGTTTTCAAATGAATTTGTGTAATGCTGAGTCTCACGAGCTTAATTGTTAGCAGTACTTTCATGGCTTACACACACACACGCACACACACACAAATGACTTATCCTCTCACCGTCAGTACTTCCCTTGAAGACTGGAGCCAAGGCAAAGCAGCAAGAAATGGATTTTGACTCAAGTTGCGAGGTAAACAATATCAAAGTGAAATGCATTCGTGTCATTGTAATAGTCATGTTTAAGGATAAAATAATATTATTTCAATTTTACAGAGAAAACACTATGAATTGTAATAGAGTTTTTTTTTCTCAGCCCTTTAGTGTTTTTTTTTCTTTAATTCTTTTTTTAATTTTATTATTTTTGTGATCAAACTTTGTGATATACTTTGTCTTCCTTGGCCAGGGGATCTCACGGTGTCAATAAAAAAAATCATTAAAATCATTGCTCAGTTGATGCTTGGATTCCACAAAAGAGAATCGAATTTGAACAATCTAAAAATTAAGAACTAAAATGTACCAATAAAAAAAGGTTCATCTCTTTTCTTTTATTCCTCAATTTATTTTTATTTTTTCAATTTGATTCATTCAAGTTTGCTTAATTTAGTATTTGACTTGGTAGTTTTTTTTGTCGCCTTGATACGAAAATCTTGCAATGTAAAGAGAAATTTATGGTGCTTGATTTTGCAAAATAAAATAAAATTTGAGCTACTTTAAAACAATTAAGTTTTAAGAAGATGAAATTAAAAATAAAACAAATATAAAAATTAGGGTAAACATACAAGACAAACAGAATGATACGTGCAATGCATACATTAGCATGTGGAAAGATATTGCTATCTTTGGACATCACGTGAGGGATCATGCCAAAAAATTCCTTCCATTGTGTAATTGTAATCTTCCCATCGTCTTCTCTATGTTGGGGCGGCGTGTGGTAGTAGGGGTGGGATGATTTATTACTGATGGTGTTTTCTTTTCTTTTCCTCTCTTTTCTCTTTTTTCCACTCGAAATTTACACTAGCCATTCAAAATTTCAAAGTTGCCTTCTTATTTATTGAAATTTTAACTTTGATCTTTATTGTTTTGATTTTTAATTTATGTTCTTGGCCATTTTGTAAAATTTTAATTTGTTTTTAATTTCATTACTGAATCCAAATTTGTGATATTTTTTTTCATCTTGGTCCTGTTCTTTTGATTTTTTCTTATATCTTATTGTTATATTGATTTTTCTTTTTAATTTCACCCTTCAATAAGAAATTACTAGTTATCCTCTAACTTATTTTTTATTTAAATTTTGATCATCATTCTTTTAATTTCTATTTTTAGATCATTTTTCATAATCCAATTTTTTTTAACATTTGATTGGTTGAAAATTGATTTTTTTCTCATTTGTTTTTTATCGGGTTATTCCACTCTTATTGCCTGTGTTACAAGTTTATTATCCTAACTCGAGGTGACTCGGGTCGGTTTATTTTTGTTTTTTAATTCAATTTCATCATTCTGTATTTAGTTAGCTGAGAATGAGCTATATCGTTTTTTTTTTAAATAATTTTTTTCTAAGGTATCATAATCATTTTTTTTTATTTAGTTCATTTGGTGACATTGCTTATTATTATTTTTTTATCATATAATTAAAATAAAAATCAATTTATTTAACCCAGTGGATCTACTATCCAAGTTGTAGATTTTTTTCCTTCTTTAGAACTCGCTTGTGACATCTCAATATCAAACTTTTACAAATAATAATAATAATCTTACCCCCAACGTAGCACAATTCCATAAATCTAGTGTGTACTAATCTGAGTACTAATTGAAAAAATACAGAAGATGAAAATGTCTCAAACTAAAAAAAATCTCTTCATATAGTAAAAAAGTCTCCTGAACATCATTATCATTGTTGGGCTCTTATAATTGCCAAGTAAATTTTGCAATAATTCAACTAGATATTTTTTTAGTTTTTTTTTTTTTTTGGGATGCCACAACTTTTGTATGTGATGGAGAATATCATTATCACATCATAAACAACACAAATATACAGCTATTTAGGCATTTTAAGATGAGCTCTTTCTCTTTTCTATTTTAAAGATCTTCTAATTTTCCATCTCACCAAATTATCATTGAAGTAGAATTGGAACTTGTTATTTTACTAGGCAAATCTTGTTTATTTCCTAGAAAATAGTTTTTTTTTTAAAGTAATTTTCGTGAGAATTAAATTTCTAGAAAACATGTCTAGTGACACAGAAACGATTGGTGCGAGTAAAAAAACAAATATACCCTTTATACTGACCTGCATACCCCAGAAAAATACAAGTGGAAGTCTTGGGCTGAAGCTTGTTAGAATTATAAGGCTTGAGTAGAGGAAAACAAGCACAACAAAAAATGTACAAATGAGTAACAACCGATGGAGAACCATATAGCAGGAAATATGGTGATTTGAGTTGAAGAATTTGACAGGGCATTCTATGAATCAAATAAATGGAAGTAGCACAAGCATGAAACCAAAATTTCAGAGTTAAATGGGCAGTTTGTAATAGAGTGATGGTTGTTTCTAAAATATGTCGATGTTTACGCTCAGCAAGGCCATTTTATTCCGGAGTATAGGGACAAGACATTTGATGGATAATGCCCTTGGTAAGGAGGTAATGTTTGAATTTATTACTATTTACTAAGATACTCACTACCCCCATCACTCTGAAAGACTCGAAGAGTAGCAGAGAATTGAGTAACTAAGAAAGTATGAAAGTAAATAAAAATGGAATAAACCTCTCCTTTATTGATCATTGGAAAAATCCAAGTAAATCGAGTACATTCATCAATGAAGCTAACATAATATCTGAAACCTTCAACAAATACAGTGGGAGAAGACCTCCAAACATCACTATGAATGACCTCTAAAGGTTTAACAGATTTAACTGCCGAATAAGAAAAAGGAAGTTTGGCAAGTTTACCTTCTAAACAAGTGGTACAAACAAATTTGGATGTGTCTAAAGTGAAAGAAATCTGTGATTGTTTTAATAGAGTAGAGGTGACTGTGTTAGAAGGATGACCAAAACGCTTGTGCTAGAGACTTGTGTTGACTTGTTTACCAAGATAACAAACCAGATTATTTGTAAAGAGAGACTGTGAAGGAAATGCAAAAGAGAAAGGAATAGGATATAACCCAGCTCTACACAGTCCCTTGAGGAGGACATTCCTCGTGATTTTGTCTTGAATCCAAAAACCAAAAGCATCACAAATAAAACGGCAGTTGTTATCTTTACATAGCTTATGAACCAATAACAAGTGTTGAGATAGTTTTGGCATATGCAAAACTTGCTTTAATTGTAAGGAGCAATGAGGGACATCCAGAATAGAAGAACCAATATTAGAAATGGTCAAACTTGAACCTCCTGCAGTGGTAACAATATCAGCTCCTGAGAAAGGTGCAGCCAGATTAAGTTGAGCCAAATTAGAGGTCATATGTGTTGTGGCGCTAGTATCATCCACCCAAAATTGTTCTGGAGGAGAAGGAGGTGGAAAAGCGGCATGCATAGTGTGACGTTGATAACAATCAGCAGCTACATGACCTTTCTTAGTGCAAATTTGACATGTAGGAATGTCAATGCCAGGACCAAGAATACCAGGGTTAGACGTAGGTGGAACCTGATAAGGACGTGGACTAAAATGATACTGATGACGTCCTCTACCACCTCCCTTAAAGTGAGACCCTCGATTGCCAAAGTATCCACCATTGGAACCATGAAAGCCACTATTATGACCATTAAATCCTCCATGGAAACCAGGAGGTGGAGCAGACTTGGAGAGCGAAGGATGAGAATGAGAATGAGAGTTACCTTCATCAAGAGCAAGAGCCTTGCCAGGAGATGCTTGATGTTGAGCCATCATTGCAGAAACAAACGAAGCAGCAGAATAAGTTTGCTCAAGAGTAGCTTCTTCACCCAGCAACTGAGACCGAAAATCTTCAAGGGATAACACGTTGTCTCGGCCACGAACCATACACCGAAAGGTGTTATAATCAGAAGGAAGACCATTGAGAGCCAAGATTACAATATCATCATCTTCAAAATAAACCACTGCTGCAGAAAGATGATCCCGAGCATCTTTGATTTTCTGCAAATATTGAGACACAGTATCTGAGCCCTTCTTGATGGTTTGAAGCTCACTTTTCATCTGAAAAATTCTTGCCTTGGTAATTGTGGAAAATCTATCCTTCAGTTGAATCCACATGTCATGAGAGCTAACACATCCAATAACGTAAGAGATTGCAGTTGAAGAGAGGGTAGCAATAATCAACTGCATCAATGCCCGGTCATGCATT
>Ga0325405_1003299_pt1 | contig 16615 bp, 11 predicted proteins | sample PopdelMetagenome_21_FD_205663 | JGI IMG/M metagenome (GOLD analysis project Ga0325405, IMG submission 205663) | Populus deltoides microbial communities from Bellville, Georgia, United States - Xylem-Control-R2 | ecosystem: Host-associated > Plants > Phyllosphere > Stem > Wood/Secondary xylem...
AATCAACACAGCCGCACAAGCTCCTCTCAGACTCACGTCCTCTAACTATCTCTCATGGAAAATCCAATTTGAAACACTTTTCATTGGTTATAATCTTCTTGGGTGTATTGATGGATTTAAATCATGTCCACCCAAAACTCTAACTACAAACAATATTGTCACACCAAATGCTGCTTACAACATTTAGGTTCGCCAAGATCAGTTAATCCTCAATGCTCTCATCGGTTCTTTATCACCCATTATTATTTCATTCATGGCTCGAGAAAATACACATCCCAAACCATCTCGTGACTGTTGAGGCCTATCTTGTCCCGTAACGACAGGAACTGAGAAGTAAACAATGGCTTAGTGAGAATATCAGCAAGTTAATCGGCAGAAGAAACATGAGCCACTCGAAGTAGATCAAATTGAACTTGATCTCTGATAAAGTGATAATCAACAGTGACATGTTTCATGAGAGAATGGAAGATAGGATTGAAACTTAATTGTGTTGCACCAACATTATCACAATATATAACTGGAGAATTTGGTAAGCCAATTCCAAGTTTTGAAATGAGAGAGCAAACCCGGCGAAGTTCAGTAGCATTGGTAGCAACAGAGTAATATTCTGCTTCTGTGGACGAGCGTGCAACAGTTGGTTGCTTCTTTGAGTTCCAAAAGACAAGGTTGCGCCCTAAGTAAACCAGATAGGCACTGGTTGAAGACTAATCATCTGTATTACCAGTCCAATTCGTATCAAACAAACCAAGAACCTTCTAAAAAATATCACCAAAGGTTATATGCCTGTCACTGATTTTCTTCACTCTGTCAAAGCTCGTGCAGATGAACTGGCCATCCTAGGCACACAAATGGACAAAGAAGATCTTATAGAGAAGATCTTGGATGGACTAGGTGATGAATACAACGAGCTTTTTCATGCTGTTCAAGCTCGTGACACATCAATAACCTTCGATGAACTGCATAAGAAACTCTTATCCTTTGAAGCCTCTCTTAGTGCCAAATCTGAAATATGTATTCATATCCTTGTTAATCCTACAAACATGACAAATATCATCAACATAAATTGCTGGCAAAATTAGACCAACACCAGTTGGCATCCCAATCATTTCTCTTCTACAAGTTCGTTAAGTTAGAGTCCATATCCAAACAACACTGGCCGCCCACCTATGGCCATTAATTCAGGTACTCCAAATCACATCAACCGCCCTCTACCCTATCCTTATCAGGGATTTTACCAAATTTGTAGCATTCAAGGTCACATCACCAAGCGCTGCCCATCCTTTCAACTTGTACCAATTCACCTAACTACTACAAGTGTTCCATCACTAAATAACTCCACCAATCTTGGCAGCCACAAGCTCATTATGTAGCAAATGCAATTACCAGTAAACCATTATGGCTACTAGATAGCGGCGCCTCCCATCATGTCACTACTGACTTAAACAACATATCTTTTTATATCCCATACAATGGCTTAAATGATGTTATGATCAACAATGGTACAGGTCTATCCATATCTCATACTGGTTTTGTTTCTCTTCCTACAACAACCACTACTTTTACCTTGGATAATGTTCTCTACGTCTCAACCATGAAAAAGAACTTAATTTCTTTTTCTCAATTTTGTGCTACTAATGATGCCTCTGTTGAATTATTTTCCTCTTTTTTTCATATGAAAGATCTTCGCACGAGGGCAATTTTTTTAAAAGACATCAGTAAGATGGAGTGTACGGGTGGCTAGCTGCACGACCTGGATCTTCTCCAATTCTAGCCTTCTCTCTTGTCAAAACTACATCATCAAATTGGCATCATCGCTTAGGACATCCAACTTTTCCTATTTTAAAACATGTTATTTCTAATAATCAATTAGCTTTCTCTTCACCTTTAACAAAAGACTTCTAATGTAATGCATGTCTTAGTAATTAAAAGTCATACGCTACCTTTCTCAATTTCATCCCTTAACTCAACACAACCATTTCAAATAATTTTTTCCGATGTATAGACCTCTCTTATTGTGTCACTAGATGGTTTCAAATATTATGTTATTTTCATTGATCATTTCACCAAATACATATGGTTTTACCCCCTCAAAAGAAAATATGAAGTTCAGAAAGTCTTTATACGTTACCAAGCTATTGTGGAAAATTATTTCTCTCATAAAATTATCACTTTCTATTCTGATAATAGAGGAGAATATATGACACTCAAAGATTATCCTTCTTTCTATGACATTTCCCACTTAACCACTCCACCACATACACCTCAACACAATGGCTACTCTGAAAGACTACACTGCCATATCGTTGAAACTAGCCTTACCTTACTCTCTCATGCTTCTCTTCCAATCACCTACTAGCCTCAAGCCTTTGCTGTTGTTGTTTACCTAATTAGCATACTACCAACCACTACACTAAATTTCTCCTTTCCCTATGAATTAATTTTCCATAAAAGTCTTAATTACTCTAAACTCAAAGTTTTGAATGATTATATTACCTTTGGCTTCGCCCCTATATGTCTCACAAACTTAGTCAACGATCTACACTGTGTATTTATTGAGTACTTTTTATCTCAAAGTGCTTATCTTTGCCTTAACCCTTTTACATTAAAAATCTATGTTTGTCGCCATGTTCAATTTGTTGAAACAGTTTTCCCATACATCTCTTTGTATAACACTCTCCCCCGTCCCACTTCCACTACCTTAAACACTTGGATTCCACCTATCCTTACCGTTTATATTCCCACGTCATCCTAGCAAACAGACTACACTCCATCTGCAATTAGCTTTCAGGAATTGCCTCTGCCTGAAACCATATCACAACCAACCGTTTCATCATCACAATAGGAGGCTCCTGAAAACCATCCATCACCTAATCCTTCCCATCAAACCACCAAACAGTAAGTAATGGTTGGTATCTCCGCTAGTTGGATGTCAACAAAGCCTTTCTTCGAGATAGGCTCTCTAAAGATGTCTTTATGGCTCAACCAGCAAACTTTGTAGACTCTGACCATCCCACAAATGTTTATAAGCTTTATAAAGCCATCTATGGCCTCAAGCAGGCTCCTCGAGCTTGGTATCATGAATTGTGTCAGTTTTTACTAGATTCTGGTTTCAGGAATTCACACTCAGATACCTTTCTCTTTGTTCTTCACAACAACCATCATATCTTGTATCTTTTAGTGTTTGTTGATGACATTATCTTAACTAGTAACAATGATGCTTTTGTTTCATAGTTTGTTGAGTGTCTTGCTCAACGGTTCTCTCTAAAAGAACTTGGTTCTCTTTCTTAGTTTATTAGAGTTGAAGTTGTCCCACATTATCTTGGCATCTTACTCTCACAAACAAGATACATTCAGGACTTACTCAAACGGACCAATATGAAAGATGCAAAACTTTTTCTCACTCCCTTATCAACAAGCGCTGCAGCAATCTCCTTAATATCGGGCACATCCTTGTCAGATCCAACTCTATATCATGCAACAATTGCTAGCCTACAATACCTCTCTTTAACTCAACTAGACATCTTCTTTGCAGTCAATAGAATGGCTCAGATTATGCACAAGCCAACCAATGAGCACTAGGTTCTTGTTAAGCGTATTCTACGCTACTTATATGGTATACTAGATAAATGCCTACTACCATATCGCGATTCTCCTCTCACTATGGCTTCTTTAATTCACTTCATGCCTTTTCAGATGCGAACTAGGCTGGTAATAGGATGATTATTCTTTAACCAATACCTATTTGGTTTACTTAAGGCACAACCTTGTCTCTTGGAGCTCAAAGAAGTAGCTAATTGTTGCACACTCGTCCATAGAAACATAATATCACTCTGTTACTACCACTGTTGTTGAACTTCGCTGGGTTTGCTCTTTTATTTCAGAACTTGAAATTGGCTTACCAAATTCTCCAGTTATATATTATGATAATGTTAGTGCAAAACAATTAAGTTCCAATCCTATCTTTTATTCTCGCATGAAACATGTCGTTGTTGATTATCAATTTATCAAAGATCAAGTTCAATTTGATCTATTTTGAGTGGCTCATGTTTCTTCCGCCTATCAACTTGCCGATATTCTCACTAAGTCATTGCCTACTTCTTAGTTCTTGTTGTTACAGGACAAGATAAGCATCTCTACTCGTGGCCTATCTTGAGGGGCCATATAGAAGTTGTTACGATCAAGCTATTTGAATTTACATCAGATTTTAATTTTGAATGTAATTCAAAGAAGATAGGCTAGCTTGATCCTTATTGAGATATAGGAGTTAGTTCCTATCTTCTGTTGCACTCACTGAATTATTTATATCTCATTCATTCTAATGGTAAAAGATAAAGGTTCATTCAAACACAAAACTTTTATAAATAGACATTACAAGTCTTAAAGTTAATGCAACTCTTGTAAAAAAAATAGCACTAACTATAATTTTTTGAAAGTGCAACTAACAAAACATGACTAAAACTACAAATGAATTAAGATAACATTATAGTTGTTTGACTGCTAAAGAATATCTCAGCATCAGATTTCCTCCTAAAAAAATCTATACTTATGGTTCCTTATTATTGAAATGCAACTGTAACTTTTATTCCTAACGTACTCTTATTTAAACTGAAAGTCTTCAAACACTAGTTTACATATTTATTTCAGAACTTTTTTCGTGGAATATACCCTAAGTAAACTTTTTAGTCTCTTCTTACTTAGCTTTTGTTATGGATAAAATCATGATTGATTGTTTCTTAGATTACTATGAAATTGTTGGTAATCCCATCATAAATACATAACCAAAAGTGCTTTTCATTTCATCTACATCTCCTGCATTATCACTATTTGTATATCCACACATTGTCATTGATGACTCATTTGAATATAAAACTCCATAATCAATCATTCTTTTCAAATAACAAGATAATGATGCACCAAGATGAAGCTTTGTTGGATACTCTATATATCTATTTATGATACTCACAACATGTATAATATCTAAACTTATTGTAGTTAGATACATTAGGCTTCCTACAATTTATTTGTAAAGAGTGGCCTTTATCTTTTTTTTTCCTTCAGCATCTTAATACAACTTCAATCCTAGTTCATTAGAGTGATGATACAGTTGCAATCCTTCATCTGGAATTTATCTAGAATTTCTTGTGCATACCTCTTCTAAGTAATGAAAGTTCCTTTTGATGACTACTTTACTTCAATGCCAAAAAATTAGTGTGTATATCCTATATTTTCATCTCACACTCTGTCTTCATTGAGCTTTTAAATTTTGCAACCATTGTTTCATCATTTCCTATGAAAATGAGATCATTTATATAAAAACAAACTAGTAGCATCTTCCCATCTTCTTTAGTCTTTATGAATAATGCATGTTCATAAAGATATTTATGATAGCCTACCTTTTTGAAGTATGACTCTATTTGACTATACCAAGCTTTAGGTGTTTGTTTTAATCCATATAATGCTTTTCTCAATTTGTAAACTTTATCTTCATTCCCTTTTTATATAAAACTAGAAGGCTACTTAATGTACATATACTTTTGTAAATCTTCATGCAAAAAGGATGATTTTACATCCTTATGAAAAATGGACCATGAATGTTGTGCTGCAATTGAAAGAACTAACTGGATGGTATCTTGTTTGACAACTGGAGCAAATACTTCTTTATAATCAACTCTCAATTCTTGTTTGTATTTGTTTGCCACCAAACAAGCCTTATGTTTCTCCATAATACCAACTTCATTCACCTTTATCTTGTAAATCCATTTTACACTAATTACTTTCTGCCTTTTGAGAAGTCTTGTTGATTCCCATGTTTGGTTCTTTTCTATAGCTTGAGTTTCTTATGACATGATCCTCTACCATTTTGTTTCTTTGCTTGCCTCTTTAAAGGTGATAGGGTCATTGTCAGCAAGTAAAACATAGTATGTGGTTGTTTTTTCATCAGATAATTCACTTCCACTAATATAATCTATCATCTAAGTTGGTCTTTTCTTTATACGTGATTCTCTTTATCTTACAAATTCTATTGATGTATGTTCTTTAAAGGAATCTGAAGTTGTAGTCTGATGATCAAATTAAACATTTTCTTTTTCTTTATCAAAGTTAATAGACAAGTTGTATGATTGTTGCCCTGATTTATTTGTATCCCATCTTCATTTCTTCTTCTCATAAAAAACTACATCTCTATTGATGCAAGTTTTTTAAAAAATTGGATCATACAATTTGTATGATTTAGAAGTCATTTACACCAAAAAAGATACATTTCACATTATTATCATCAAGTTTCTATCGATTTTGATCTAGCATATAAAAATCCTGAAATGATTGATTGTAGTAGGTCTTTGACCACTCCAAGCCTCTTCAGGAGTCATATTCTTCACTGCAAATAGTTCAGGCTATAATGGTTTTGGTATTTTTCCACTATTAGCGTGCTTCGTACCATATTTAAAATGTTACAATTCTTTATTTCTAATACATAATTTTGTTGTTGTGTATATGATGTTGTGAGATGTTTTTGAATTCAATGTCTATTGTAAAAATCTTCAAGTTTTTTTAAAGTATATTCTATTATCCAATCACTGTGAAGGGTTTTAATCTTAAAATGTTTTTCTTCTCCATTAAAGCTTTAAACTTCTTGAATGCTTTTAATTTCTCTTGTAGAAACTGCACCCAATTTTTCTAATTGAAGTCATTTATGAACATAATGAAGTATATCTTTTTTCCATTAGAAATTGGATGAATATGACTATGTATATTGTAATGGATCAACTTGTAGTGGCTTACATGCTCTTGTTATTTTCTTTTGTATGAATGACTTTCGGTGTTGATTGTCTATAACATAATCTTCATAAATTATATCTATACATGTGATTTGAGAGAGCCGAAATACTATCTGTTTATCATGAAGAGTTTTTAACCATTTGAAATTCAAGTGTCCATATCATGCATACCATAACCAAGTTTCATTTTCTTTAGTTGAATAATATGAATGTTGTGAGTTTTGAATGTTTAAAGGAAACATTCTATTTACAGTCATTTAAGCCATAGTGATTAACCCCTTCTCCTAATCTTGGATGTAATAGGCTTCATCCTTTATGATGATTGAATAACCTTTTTCATGGAACTATCTAAGGCATAAAAGATTGCCTTTCAACTATGGAATATAAAAGACACTAATAATGATGTGCAGCTGATTATTTTTAGCTTGAATTCTAATGTTTCTTTTTCCCATTAAAGTTACTCTTAAGTCATCTTTAAGTTTTATAGTTGATCTATATGAGTCATCTAACTGTGAGAACATTGATTTATTCCTACACATATGGTTAGTGCAACATGTGTTCAGATGTCATAGGTTTGAGATTGTTTCTTCTATTTCCTGACATACCATTAGGAATGTAGCCTCATCTTCATTCTTTTTTTTTTTTGTTATACAAATTTTATCTTTTTAATCTTATTTCTTTCCAAGTTAGTGTAGCATTCAAATTAATTGTGACCATATCGATCATATCAAAAACACTTAATTATAGATTTATGAAACTTATTTGCCTAGAACTTGTCACTATATCCTTTTTATGTTTCTTTTGGATCTAGGCTTCATCTATGCTTCCTCTTTCCCCATATTTGGTGTTACCTCTTCTTTGTCCTCTTTCTTGAAATGTTGTAGCTTGTAATGTATGCTCTTCTTCTGCAGTTTCTTGTTGTTAAAATTTTTGTTTATGAACATGCAATGAATTGCATAATTCATCAATTGAAAGAGAATCAATGTCGTTAGACTCTTCAATTGAATAAAAAATATAGTTAAACTTTATTGTCATTGATCATAGAATTTTCTCTACCATAGTAACATCTTTCATTCTATCTCCATGAAGTTTCATTTTACTAGTTATAGCTAGTGTTTTAGACAAATAATCATCTACTGATTTTCCTAGCTTCATCTGAAGTGTTTCAAACTCTTTGTAAAGAGCTTGAAGATGTTATCATTTCACTCTAGTTGTCACTTGATATCTTTTGTTCATGGAGTCCCATATCTGCTTGGAGATATCTTTCTGAAGAATAGTCTCAAAGTATAAAACGATCTATAGCTTGAAACAAGTAATTTTTTTGCTTTGAGGTCCTTCAGTTTTTATTCATCATGAATCTTTTTTTGTGTTGCATTTGTTGATATTTATCTTTCAAGATATACTTTATAAGATGCCAATACTTTTTAGATCTTAAAAACATTGCCACCAACAAACTCCAATGGTTATAATGACCATCGAAGCATGAAATTACAGGTTGTACAAAGTTATCAGATACCATTGGTGATTGCTGCTGCAATTTTAAAGTGGTTTTTTCCCCCACTTTTCTCTTGTGTTTTACTCTCTTAATAAGTTTCCTCTCGTTTTTCACTCCCTTCAAAAGTTTAGGCTCTAATATCAAATGTTAATTCTTATTCTTTGATAAGAATATAATCTATTAGATTAAATTTGACAGTGAAGGTATCCATAAAACCTTGTGTCTATTATTAATTGAATTTCATCTTTAAATAAATAGTACAAGTCTTGGAGTTAACGTAACTCTTATAAATAAATAAGACCACAATCTCATAACTAATAAACTCTCTTATTAGCTATAATTTTCTTAAAGAAATACAACTAACAAAACAACTCCCTAATGACTAGAATAGCTATAGATGATTCCATTAAAATAGCATTATAGTTGGTTGACTCCCAGAGAACATCGCAGCACTAGATTTTCTCTTGAAGAGTATCCAAGCTTATGATTCTTTATTATTGCAATACAATTGTCATTTTTATTCCTAACAAGAAAACTCTCCAAGCTTGAGTTGTCTTTACAAACATAACGCATTCACAAATAAGATGGAATTGATGAAAATCTTTTCCAACCTTTATCAAAATCTTCAAAACATCTATAAACAAGCATCATACTTTTATTTAATGGAAACTAACCCTAATAAATGGAGAAACTAAACAAAGATCTAGATCCAGATAACTCATATTTGAATCTATAATAATAAACAAACTAAGATTTAGATCTGTAAAGATCTAGATCACTTTTATTAAGAAAAAAACACATAAAGATCTAGAAATATAGATCTGAATTTGATAAAAAGAAAAATTAAGCTAACGGAAAGAGAAAGGGAAAGGAAAAGGGAAAGGAAGAAAGAAAAAAAGAAAGAAGCAATAAGAAAGATGAAGGTTTTGGGTCTAACTACTAAATAGTCAATGACAACCCCAAGAAAGGAAGAAAAAATAAGAGGCAAGGGTTTTAGTCTGCAGAGAGAGGTTATAGCGACCTATTTGATTCTAGGATGAAGGATTCCTAAAGCCTTTTTTTCATTTTAAAAACGCTTTTGAAAAATTTTAAAAATTTTATTTTTTTATTTGCTTCAAATTAAATTTGTTTGGTGTTTTCCGATCATTTTAAAAAATAAAAAAATTATTTAAATGCATTTTTAAGCGAAAGCACTTTGAAAAGCAATCACTACCGTAATTCCGAATGAGCTCTTATTTTTCAAGTTTGGGTTTGGATTAAAGCCTTATGGTTTTTAGATTTTAGATTTTTAATTATATTTAAATTTGAGTTTTTTTAATTAGGTTTGGATTTGTATTTACATATTCTATGTCCAAGGTAATATGAATTCTTTCAATTTAATGTCAAAATATAAAAAAGTTCAATTATCAAATAATTAATTAAATTTATCCAAGTATCATATCTTTTTTTTTCTTTGTATTTTTAAGCTTTCTCTAATTTTTTTTTAATCATGATGTGATATAATTACCTATTTTTCAATTAAATAACTAATAATATCCATATATGATAGCATGTCTAATTGTCATGTATCAGGTTGAGGAATTCTTGTTACATGGAAAATAAAAATTAACATATACTAAAAGGCTATGGCATTTCACTATAGTAGTGAACAGTGAAATATTAAGGTTTTTCAACTTTAGTTCTTAAATATTTTTATTTTTTTAATTTTATTATCTAATATTGGGTTTGTTAAATATTGAAGTTCATAATTTTTTTATTTTTTTATGGTATTATCCTAGTTTCATAACTCAGGTCACGAGGTTTGCGAGTTAGTTGTATTGACTTGAGCTATTTTTAAATTGATTTTAATCTCAACTTCATCATTCAACAATGAGTTGATTGATATTTGAGTTTCATAATTATTTTTTTAATTTGCTTTCTATAGGGTTATCATAATTGTATGATCCAGGTCACGAAATTTGTAGGTTAGCTAGGTTGACTTAGTTTTTTTTAATCTTTTTTAATATATATATTTTTAAATTAATCCTTTAAAATTAGGTTTATTTTGAATTGAAATTTATAATTTGTTTTTATTTTTTTCTATTGAGTTATCTCAGTCTTCTGACTCGGGGTTTGGTAGGTTAACCCAGATTAACTAGGGTTATTTCTTTAGTCCTTTTTTATTTTGTTTTTTAATTTTATCCTTTAACATTAGGTTGATTGAAAATTAGGTTTCATAATTTGTTTTAGTTTGCGTTCCATAAGGTTATTATGGTCTCATGATCTAAGTCACGGGTTTGATCGGTTGACTCGGGTGGTTTTTTATGTCCTTTTTTAACTGATTTTTTAAAGAACTTTTATCCTTCAACATTGAGTTAATTGAGAATTGAGCTTTATGATTTGCTTTGATTTATTTTCTATGAGATTGCCCCGATTTCATGACTTAGGTTTGACAAGTTAACCTTAGTTGATTCCACTCAACTTTTTAGTTGAATTTTGTTTTCAATTTCATCATTTATTATTAGTTTGATTGAGAATTGATTTTAATAAAAATTTTATTTGTTTTCCATAGGACTATCAAGGTCTCATGACCTAAGTAACGAATTCTATAGGTTAACCTGAGTTAATCTGAGTCGATATAATATGTTGTTGTTATGTTGTTGTTTCAATATTTAAAATAAATATTATCTTGATTTTTTTTTAGCTAAATTACATTCTTATTGGTCATTCTGTTTTTTAACCTACCAAGTCGATCATGTCACATCAGGTTAATTTTCATAATTTATTTTGCTAAAAAACACATTAACAATACTTAAATATTTTTTTACATTTACAACAAATTTGATCTGATTTACGGCGTAGCTCCACAATAATGATATAGTATTTATTCTAAAATGAAAGTGCATGGATAGTAATTTTTTATTAAAAAAAAATGATAACAATTATCACTAGTTTTGAGGACATACTTGTCAAATTAATAAAATATAAATGGTAAAAAAGGTTAATTTAATACAAATAACATTTCCACATAGGAATAGATTTTTTGGGAAATCAACTTTCGTAGACATATGAAGGCTATGTTTGTTTTCCAGAATTCACTTTCCGGAAAATCACTTTCCAAACTTTCCTGTGTTTGTTTGACATAAGGAAAGTTGGTCAACGGAAAACACTTTCCAGTCAAAGGAAAATTTAGCTTGGTTTCCAGGAAAGTGTTTTCCTGGAAAATTTGGGCAGAAAACAATTTCCGAAAGTTGTGAAAAATTTAGAAATGTCATATTATTTGCTGATTATATTAAATTTGGTTCTCAAACTTTTGATTGCTATATATATATATATATATATATATTGTTTTGAATATTTATTTTTCAATTTCATCTCTTAAAATTTAATTTTTATATTAACTTTGATCCTCATTTTTATAATTGTTATTGGCTTTTTCCTTATCATTTTTTTATTAAAATTTTTTATCTATCAAATTTGGTTCTCATTCTTTTGATTGTTACTTATTTTTTTGAAATAATTTATGAAATAATATTTTTTTTTCAATTTCATTCTTATTTAACATTTTAATTTGTAAGATTTGTTCCTCATTATTTTAATAAACTTGAGAAAAATAAAACATTAATAAATTATTTTTTAGTTCATTTTTCATGACATAACCAAACATTGGAACGTGTTTTCCAACTTATTTTCCATTACACTATCAAACATCAGAAAATAATTCACTTTCCCGGAATTCACTTTCTCAGAATTCACTTTCTAAAAAGAAACTACTTTCCAAGAAACAAACGGAGCTGAAATATAAAAATATCTACATCTTAGATGTCTTCCCCTTCGGAATCTCATAACGAATGCCCGCTAGATGCACACGTGGCATGAACACAAATTTAATGAAAAGAATTATTATGCAAATGTCATCTAATATCTAATATGATAGATTCCTGTTTATAGAAAAACAGTGAGCTACTATAATAGTTATTTTGATGAGGTGCTAATTTGTCCTGAAGTTAAATTTCCACAATATTTAATGCATTAAGTTTTTGTGTAACCTTCTATTTTATCAAGAAATTGCTATTTAATAATCTTAGTGGTGTAGTCCAATTGATTAGATTCTAGGTTTGTTCTCTATAGGTCATCAATTCGAGTTCCACAAACCTTAGAGTCACTGGAGGCTTACATGGTCGTTAACTTCAGGGCCTGTGGAATTAGTCGAGATGCTTACAAGCTGGTCCGGACACCTACATTAATAAAAAAAAAATGCTATTTAATTATTGCTCAAAGTGTTGCAAACAGAAAATGAATTAAAAATAACAATCTTGAATATATTACCAACAATTAAAACAAAAAAAAATCTTAAATAAATAAAAGAGAGAGGAATGAAGAACTGTGAGAAGAAACCTAAAAAATCCACAAAATCAAAACTTTCAGACAAAAATTTCAGATTTAGTAACCTACCCAATAAACTCCACACATGCCACCATCTCATAGAGCAATCTTTTAGGGTTATCGTGAACGTTGAACCTCATAACAGTTAATAAAGCTGAGTGAAATACTTTGAACAGCCACATTACTGCATCAGAGACAATTCCACACAAAAATTAGTCACTCCATTTATTCAGAAGTTCAAACAGATCAGATCAAGAAGATAAGATTTGAAACTATTACATAATCAGATAACGTAAATTCCACAAGATGAGGGAGGCTATGGTTCATGGAATGGGGCTTGAGCCAATCCCACCAAACTAAACTCGAATCATCAATGGTTCCCTTATCACCTAGACCAGCAAATAAATATCAGGTGAGCGAGTAGTCATGGAGACCAATTAAGTAATACTCTAAAATGCACGGGGAAACTATTATAGCTTTTCCACGCCTTTCACTTATTAATATATTATATTATTATAATTATTATATTATATTATAGAAGTGTTTTTTTTAATTTTTTTTATTTTTTAATGAATTTTTTTATTTAATTATCAGATTTTCATGATACGAATCCCGGGTTTGATGGGTTAACCTAGTTTGATGAGTTAACCCGGTTTTTTTAATTAATTTTTTTCGCTTAGTTTAGTTTGTTAATGTTAAATTTATTTCTATTTAATTATCAGACTTTCATAACACGTATCCTGGGCTTGAAGAGTTAACTTGGTTTAATGGGTTAACCCAGTTAATTCTGGGTAAACCCGTCAATTTATTTTCTATTTAATTATCAAACTTTCATGATGCGAATTAAGTAACACTCTAAAAGGCGTGGGAAAACTACTGTAGCTTTCCCACGCTTTTCACTTTCCCATCTTTAATATATTATATTATTATAATTATTATATTATAATAATAATTATTATTATATTATATTATATACTAAAAATTAAATGAAACGCTAAATTATTTTTTTAATTTTTTTTGTTTTTTAATGAATTTTTTTGTTTGATCCCGGGTTTGATGGGTTAGTCTGGTTTGATGAGTTAACCTAAATTTTTGTTTCTTTTTAATTAATTTTTTTCATTTAGTTTAGTTTGTTAATGTTAAATTTCTTTATATTTAATTATCAAACTTTCATGACACATATCCCGGACTTGACGGGTTAACTTGGTTTAACGGGTTAACCCAGTTAATTTTGGGTAAACCTGTCAATTGTTTTTTTCTATTTAGTTATCAAACTTTCATGACGCGAATCCCAGGTTTGACGGGTTAACCTGGTTTTGAAGGGTTAACCCAGTTAATTCAGATTTTTTTCTTTTTTTTTATTAGTTTTTTTTTCCTATTGATTTTTTTCCTTAGTTTTTTTAATTAATCTATTTAATTATCACATTTTTATGATACGACCTTATAGCCAGACCCACATCTAATACTCTAGGGTCTGGTGTTGCAGTCAGGCTCACTTAAACTTAAGTGATGTAAGTTTAATATTATTATTAATATTATAAATAGTATTCTTAGGTCAAGCGTTGCAACTAGACCCAAGGCTTTTGAGTATATCTTTGCAAAAAGACCTAACACTCTTAGATCTTAGCATTTTTTGATATTTTTTACGCAAGAAAAAAAAAATTAACCCATGACGTATGCCTTTGTTTTTTTTTTTCCTTTTTCTTTTTCTTTTTAAGCCTTTTACTTTGAATAGCACGATGCAATTCACAGTGAAAAAGCTTATGCCTTCATTTTTTTTCTATAGTTTTTTAATATTAAATTTTTTCTGTTTAATTATCAGGCTTTTATGACATGGATCCCAGGTTTGATGGTTTAACCTAGTTGATTCAGATTTTTTTTTCTTTTTCTTCATTAATTTTTTCCTTCCTATAGGTATTTTTATCTTTGCTTTTTCCTTTTTAATTAATCTTTTTTTAAAAAAATTTAGTCCATTAATATTAAATCTTTTTTCTATTTAGTTATCATACTTTTATGACACGAATCCCAGATTTGACGGGTTAACCTGATTTGATGCGTTAACCCAATTGATTTAGATTTTTTTTTCTTTTTTCTCATTAGTTTTTTTTTTCTTTTTGTTGGTTTTTTTTCTTTGTTTTTTTCTTTTTAATTAATCTATTTAATTATCACACTTTTATGACACAACCTTACAACCAAACCTACATCCAATGCTATTGGGTCTGGTATTGCAGCCAAACCCACTTAAACTTGGGTCATGCAAATTTAATGTTATTATTAATATTATAAATATTACTCTTAGGTCAGACGTTGCAGCCAAACCCAAGATTCTTAGATATAGCTTTGCAGAAAGACCTAACACTTTTAAATCTTATTTTTTTTGATATTTTTTATGCAAAACAAATTAACCCGCAGCATCACGCGGGTCATGTAACTAGTCAAAATATTAAAAGGCATGGAATATTCGATGCAGATGTCAGCATTGCTCATGCATATACAAATTATTATGGATGGACTATTCAATTTTTGATAATTCATTTTGGTCCTCAAAATTTTATTTTAGGCGATTTGATCCTAATTTAAGATCAATTGCTTTTGATTTCTTAATCAATGGTGAAATTAAAATAATAGAGATCGAAATAAAAAATACATCAAACATGGATAGCGTGCCAGAAGTTTCAAGAAAGATATAATTTGGTCCTCTAACTTTTAAAATAACGCAAATTATACGATTTTAGTGCCCCAATTGTTTTCAAATACAATTTTAATAAATAATTTTTTATTATTTTTTAGTCCCTAGTTGAGAGAGAAGAGAGAGGTTATTGTATTTCGACTGTAGAGAGAGAAAAATATTGTTGACATCAATTTATGCCACAAAAAGATCGATGTTTGTGTCAAATAGTTCTATTTAATGAGGGGAGTTCATATTAGTGTTTTTTTTACCTTTAAAGTTTATGAAAAAATAGATCTAAACTCGATTTAATTTTTGGTTTCGTGTTACTTTCGATTTTTGGGATGATTTTTTGATCATTGATAGGTTTATAATGGTTTCAAAGGTGTTTTATGTAAACAATGGGTTGAAAAACTGGTTTTTGTGTCAAAGAAACTTTAAGTCCTGATTTTCCAGCAACCATTGTGGCCAGAATCTGGGTTAATTAGACAATGTGTAGTCTGATTTTTTTTTCAAAAAAAATTAGATGAACAACATGTCGTCCACTCCAGTTCCAAAAAAAAAAAGGGGCCCAATTACAAGGGCCTACCAAGGCAGGCCCAAGCGTGGGCTCTAACGATATAGGCCAAGCCCAGCAATATCAAACCTTTGCTCTTTTTTTTATAAAATATATTTTTTCTAATTCTTTTTTAAAATTAATGTTTTTATATTGTTTTATATTTATATTTTTTTATGCATTTAAATTTTAAATATTTTTATGATTTTTTTTATCTTTTATATAGATGAATTTTATTTTTTAAAATAAAAAATATTTTCAAAAAATATTTCTAATATATGTAGCCTTGTACAATTTTTTTTCTCTTTTATTTTATTCAATCAATTTAATTTTTTTTTCTATTTTATTTTTGTTTGCTTATATAAAAATATTATTTAATAAAAAAATTTATCAAATACAATCGGATAAATATATATTTTTTTGAGATTAGATATCTTGATTTAAATGTACCTTTTAATTATTTTTATTTTTATTTATTATTTATAGTTTTTTTATTTGTTAACCCATATAATTATCAATTTATTTAATTATGTATAAGTTTTTTTAAAATTTTAACTTAAAAATATTTTAAATATATATATTTTAAAATAATCTTACCGGTTGCGAAGAATTGAAAAGCAGAAAAACTGTTAAAAAAAGTGGAAAAAGGTAAAGCACTCATAGAAGGACTAAACCTCAAAATCCCGTAGAAAGTAGAAACAAAAGAAAACCAGGCAAGGCAAAACCCTTACTCTCTCTGGTTCCCATTTCATCAC
>Ga0325405_1003306_pt1 | contig 16606 bp, 11 predicted proteins | sample PopdelMetagenome_21_FD_205663 | JGI IMG/M metagenome (GOLD analysis project Ga0325405, IMG submission 205663) | Populus deltoides microbial communities from Bellville, Georgia, United States - Xylem-Control-R2 | ecosystem: Host-associated > Plants > Phyllosphere > Stem > Wood/Secondary xylem...
AAATAAAAGATAATGCAATAAACATATTTAATTTATTGCTGAATATGATCAAGTAGGTTAGGTTAGGTTCTAACTATGCATCCTCTTTGTTTTTGTTATGATCTATCTTTTGGTTTTATGGTGAATAACGGGGATTTTAGGATTGGAATTAAGGGCATATAAAAAGGATAAACTTGAAAAAGAAAAAAGAATAATAATAAAAAAATATTTGGGATTTTGTTTTTCTTAGAATTGATCTGAATCGGACCTCGTTACCAAAAAAAAGGCTGGACCATGACATTTTTCTGATTGCCATTATCGGACCCAAGTTGTCTACATGAAAATAATTGGACCATTTGTGTGGATATCAATTAATATATGGTGGTTGTCTCATTTGACCCTTACCCAACAGGTGGACTGCTGACCTCAGTCTCCCTTTTTTTTTTTTTTTAAGTTTATGATTCCTGCAACTCTACGCCACCAAAATAATATATATATATATATAGAAGAACATACTATTAATATATACAATTAGAAATATGGGGATATATTACTGACTTGCCTAAAAGAAAAAAATTGAGCTATTTACCCAAAGACTAATGAAAAATAAAAGGAGTTTCTCATACTATATTTATTAAAGAAGAAAAAAGTATTATAGGTTTTGATGTTCCTAGCTAGCTACTTCTAATTAATTCTTTATTTTTTATTTCTCAAAATTTATTGTCAACATCTTTTTTTAAAAATAAAAAAATATAATGATACAAATAGATCCTAAAATGTTCTTATTCACTTGTTTTTTCTTGATTAATTATCATCTTATCGGTATTTGTACCTAGAAAGTTTGAGTCTTAATGCTACCAATTATTTTTATAACACTTTTTTTTCTATTAAATATATATAAATTTATTTATGTGTTTTAGTGTTAAGAGTTTGAAATAAAAAAATTTATTTTTTTTATGATTTCAGGTTTGAATTCTTTGATTGTTAATATTAATGATCACTGAAAATTTATATAGTTGTTAACTTTAGAATTTATAAGGATTAGTTGAGGTGCGTGTATATATAAATAAATAAATAAATAATATCTGTAAATTTGGTGTTGATTGCCATAAATCATCTTTTATATTCTTAACAACTCTATCAGCAGCACACGTTTAGTTCGATCGTGCAAAAGTGGTCACCTTGACGTGAAAGAAAGTTACAAGTATTTGTTTATTATAAATATTTATGCATAGGAGGGAGGGAGGGAGGGAGAGTCGATGGTGGAAGGGGTTTGCCAACCACAAGAAAATCTACCTCGTGGAGATGATGATTCTCTGACACGTGTTGGGGACGCTAGGACACGGTTTTGACCGAATGGAGAGGACATAATCATCATATCTTTTACTTTGGTTTGTTGTGTTTCAATGACGGAGCAGATTACTGCTGCGCTTGCTGCCAACTCGGCTGTTAGCTCAGCTGTTTCCCCTTTTCAATGGGCCCCACTCAAATGCTAAATGATGGCACCGTCTTCACTTGTGGACTTGATTTCTCTATTCACCTTGCTAAAGCCCAAGCCCAAGTCTAATCCAATATTAAATGGGCTGTTGTAAGTACATTGTCTTTTCTATTTTTTATTTTTTTAAAAAAAAATAATTAAAAGTGTGTTTGAAATTAAAGTAGTAATGACAGTTCAGAGTTTTTTTTACTTAGAAATATATTAAAATAATTTTTTTTATTTTTTAAAAATTATTTTCGATATCATCATATCAAAACGATCTGAAAACATTAAAAAAATATATATTGGCTGTTCTAGATGAAATGGAATTGAATTGAGAACCTTGACGAGAACATAACAGGTGAAAAAAATTATTTAAGTCTGGAACAAGTAGTATTTCAACATAGCTGCCAGGCTATCCAAGTAAAAGTAAATTGGATTCTTAAGAGCATGATTAATGGCTTTGGCTCTCCTCGATAACATAATCTATTGTATTAAACAAATTCATATTATTAATAAAAACTGAAAAGGATTCTAATCACCTATAACAAAAAAATTATCAGTTTTAGTTGAATAGTAGATAAGTCATGCTATATCATAGATCGAGTTAAATTTTTTCCAACATAAAAATAGATGTCCAAGCGATAATATGTCGAGCTAACTAGAGTTACCTTGACTAATTTGAGATTCAGGATACGATATTGAAATAACTCTACAAAAAAATAAAATCACAAAGCTTAAAGCCTAAAAACATAATGTGAAAGGATAAAACTGAAGAAAAAAGCAATTAAAAAAAAAGCAACGTCGAAGAAAAAAACTCGAGTAAATACGGGTTAACATGACTAACCCATAACCTATGATATGAGATCGAGAAAAACAATTTAGATTTTAAAACAAAGAACTTGGCAAAAAGGACTTAAATTAAGTAAAAAAATGCTGGAAAAAACCCGAGTTAACTTGAGTAACCTGCACTTGAGATAACCCAACATAATAAAAACGAGAAAAATTACAAGGCTCAACGGTCGATAATTTAATACCAAATCATGAAACCAGAAAGGAAATCAATTTCATAAAAAAATAAAAGGTTGGGAAAACAAATCAAGTTAATCCGGGTTAACCCACCATTCGTGACATGAGATCGAGATAAACTCACAAAAAATAAAAGTGGAATAAATCACGAAGCTCAAGGTCTAATAACACAATGTTGAATGATGAAATTGAAAAAAAAAATTAATTTTTAATAAAAGACCTAAAAAAGACTAAATTGAAACTAAGCTAATATTCTATAACAATGACCCATGTCATAAGACCAGGATTACATTGTAGAAAGGAAGATATGAACAAATCACGAAGTGTGATTTTCAATCATAAAAATTTAAAAAACAAAAAAAATTGTAATTAAAACAATGAGGACTAAATTTAGTATAGAAACTAAATGAAAGAAAATAATTAGGGACTGAATAAAAAAATAGCAATTAAAAAAATAAGGATCAAAATTGGATAAAAAATAATATAAAATAAAATGAACAAAAAAATAACCAAGAAAAAGATAAGAAAGTAGCAATAAAAAGAATGATAACTAAAATTTGATAATAAATAAATGAAATAAAATGATAAGGGATGAAACTGAAAGGAAAAAAAATCAATACAAGGGTAAAACACAAAACAAAAAAAGCAATAAAGAAATGAGGAGCAAATTGAATAAATAAAATAAAATTTTTAGGGTTGACATTAAAAATAAAATAAAATTTAAAAAAACATTAAAAGCAAAAAAAATAGCAATAAAAAAAGCCAAAATTAATAGATATAGATACTCGAGGACACAATCAATTTTTGAAAGGGCTGGCATGAATTTCTAGGCTAGGAGAGAGAAAAGATAGAGGAAAAGAAAAGAAAAATTACTGGAGCCAACCTCATTTTCGTTGTGCACATGCACTACACCAACGTGAAAAGGACAACACACCGCTCCAAACATTATCGGAGACGACTAATTTTGGTAACGGATGGTCCCGCAACTTTTTTTTTCATAATATTTAACATTTTAAATTTACCAAATAACCCCTAAGTTAACACAAAAATAAATTAAAAAAAAACTAGAAGAAAGCCAAAAATACCCTTGTAACCATGTGTATATTATTACAAGGGCAATTTTGTACTTGACTATTAAAAAAAGATGAAAAAGCTCCCTATATAAGTTTAATAGTTTTTTTTGCTTTTAATGATATTATTATAATTTTATTGTGCAAATAATAGTAAAAAGACAAAAAAAACTCCTGAACCAAAGTTATATATATATATTTTTATTTTAAGGGTAACAAAGTTATTTACTAAGAAAAACAAATATGTGTGGACCAATTTATTCCTAACCAATCTTATAAATATCTAATAGATACCTTGAAAAAGATGATTTTACTTACAATTATAAGTTTTATCAATTTTGATGAGAAAAGCAAAAATATCATTATATTGTTCTAATAAATAATGTAATGTGTCTAGGATTACATTAAAAAATTAATTTTTTAGGTTTGTCTTAGTTAAAAGAATTCTAACAATCCATCAATTTGTGAAATAAAATCCTAACTATTGATTTTAAAATCAATGGTATAAATTTATAAAAATCAATATCTAAATTTATCTAAAATGACATATAATCTCTAATCATTCAGAATTTTACTTGTAATAAATTCAACTATTGTCTATTTGTAGATTTTAGGGAAATGTATTAGGCTATCGTTTTTTTATTATTTTTATTTTATAATATTCGTAACAATACGATAGATCATGTTTATAATATTTTTTGTATTGCATTTAATCTATTATTAAGATTTGAATTCATATATAAACAATAATTCGTTATACAAATTAGTTATTAGAAAAGTATTAGATTGTCAAATAAAATTCAACCGTTGATTTGCATTCAATTATCAAAATTTCATAATCATATTTTATCATATTCTCGAGAATATAGAATATGAAATGATCTCAACCCCTATAATTGGAGAGTACGTTAGTTTGTCCACATTTTTTTAGGGAAACTGAAAAACTAAAACATAACGAGGTATATATAAAATGAATTATTTTATTGTCAGTTAGATTGAATTGTCACATTATTTTAGTTTAGAAGATAATTAATTTTAGTAATTTTGGTTATTTTAATTCGTATTAATTTTGGTTTAAAAAAACATTATAAAAAAGAGATTAAAGGAGAAATATTCTACACTAGCTAATTTGCCTTTTTCTCCGCAGTTTTCCTAGCTTCTTTTGCCTTTAATTTTGCTTAATTAGTATTTAAAAATGTAATATCGATTTTTTTTAAATATTTTTTATATAAAAATATATTAAAAAATATTTTTTTTGACATTAACACATCAAAACGATCCAAAAATATTATAGAAAATTAATTTTAAACAAATTTTCTTTTTCAAAATTTAGTGAAACACCGTAGTTCCAAACGACATCTTTCGTCTTTTACTTCCCCCCCTCTATTATAGAGTTTAGGTTTTGTTTTTTTTTTTTATAGAAATATTGAGTTCACTATTCTTTGTTCATAAACTTTAAAGGAAGTTTTTTTATTTTTTTAAAAAAGTTTATGATGATAAGCAATACAATGAGATCCATTAAAGGTTGGTCTAATGACAAGACTTAGAGCTAAGAGGTTTAAAGAGGCTTTTAATGGACTTCTTCAAGACACATGAGCTAAGGTGACCTTCAAGAAAATATTTAATAATGAAGTACAAGGCTTGATTAATTTAATTCATGTTTAAGAAAGGCTTGTAGGTGGACATTCAGACATTACAAAAAGATAGATTCAAATCTGTCAGTTTTGACATTTCACTACTGTTTCGGTCATAACTAGAGCTATAAAAGGAATTTTAATACGACTCTAGTTGAACTGAAAAGTAGACATCTATATCTTTTCAATGATATATAAAAACCCTTCTAATAAATTAATATGAGAGAGAAGCATGCGCTTCAAGTTGAGATTTAATTCTGCCAGAAGATTACAAAAACGACTTTAGTCTTAATTACTTTAGTTGAGCTATTGTTTTATTTATTTTGTAGTTATTATTAGGATTTTTAGATATATTAGGGCCTTTATTTAAATTTGGGTTCATTGGATTTTTATTATTTATTAGGTTTATCCATATCCATTAGGGATATCCAATTAGACTTAGAATTCTTTCTAGTATAAATACTCTTTTATAGAGATTTTTAGAGGTTAGACTATTTTTAATAAAGAAATTGACATTCTTGCTATCTTTTGTGTGATTGGGTGATTCCTATATGAAGTTTATGATTGAACTTCCAAACTCTTTGAAAGATTGATCAACTTCGTTGTGATTTTATACTACTTATTTATATCTCTTTATAGTCGTAGAGTGAGGGTGATCATTGTGTATAACCTTGTTTCCTCAAGACATGTTCTTGTTGGGTCAAGTTGCAAACTATTTGTTGTATCTGAACATGCGGTGTCAGGAGGTTTGTAGGAGTCGCCGCTTAGTTGTTTGGTTCAGGGTCGCTAGGAAACTCGGGTGTACTGGTTTTATTAGATATTTTAAGGGTAAAAGACTGGTTGTGGCTAAGAAAGGTATTAGCACCCCTAACGCACTGTACATGAGGTAAACTATATTGTGTGGTCTGAATATGATTTAAAGGTTTTGATGAGTTTCTAATCGATAGTTTATGTACTGGTTTATAATTGAGATTTATTCGTGTGAATACATATGGTGTTAAGAATTTATTATAGGCTCATGTACCCAAATAAATTTTTATGAAAAAGGTTTTCTGTAATTAATATTGTGGTAGAAAAATACTCCTAATTAAAATTGATGAATATTTAGAACAACTCTGAGAATTTTCTAGTCAACTTCTGATATTTAAATATCAGCCTCATTTAGATATTCAATATTTATACCAGAATATTAACCATTGCCCTAACATAAGCCTAAAAAAAACACTCCTAGCTAAAGAAAATCACTTGTTAAAGAAAGAACGAGAAGAAGGGAAGTGTAGAAATTCTCTTACAAGGATTTTCCTATTTCAACATGTTAAAGAAGGAATTATAATTGACTAGCACCAAATTTCTCCTTCTCCTCTCTCTCCTCTCTCTCAATAATGCATCAGGAAAGATAGAAAATTGAAGTTACGACTGAGTATATATCAAGAAAGGTGGGAAATTGAAGCAACGATTGACAATGCATTTAACAACTATACAAGAAATTAACAACAAGAGAAAGAATGCATGAAACGTGAATGAAGAAAAGAAGAAAGAATGGAGGCACAATAATCTATAGAAGAGAGAAAAACAACCAATTTCTTTTATCTGTCATAATTTATCAATCGTTGAGCAAAATCATGAATGGATTGCACCATTGGATTCAAGATGATGAGACATGGTAATGGATTGTGCCATTAGATTCAAAATCATGTATGGATTGTGTCACAGTAACTACATTCAATAAAAGGAAGGGGTCCCATAGGCCGATTAAAGTTACTGGTTACTATTCATGCATAAGGATAAATTTATTTGGTCCCTAAACTATGCAATTGTTTCAAATGGGGTACTAAACTTTGATTATATTATTTGAAATGATAAATATCAATCAAAACTGATCTCTAAATTTCCAATTTTGACTAATATATGTTATTTTTACAATAAAATATATCTATTTATTGTGAACATTTAATATGATCAAATCAGATTTTAGTCAAAAAAATTTATTCAAAATACAAAACCCTCACAACTATAATTTCGAGACATGCCCATTTATTTTTAAATATAAGTGAACTTGTCTCGAGGGGGCATTTATAGAAACAAAATATTTTCTACCAATCAAATATCACCATGTACATGTGTCATCTTTATTTTATTTTTACATAAAAAGATGAAATAAATAATATGGAAAATAAATGGCCCTTTATATATTTTTGGCCAAAAAAAGGTTGATACATGAGATGAGATATTTAAGATATCTTGTCATAAACACAAAATCTCATAAATAAAGATTAACCAATAAAACTAAGCCATTTGATATTGAGAAAGGACTTGAGAATCTCAATAAATAGAGGGTCTCACTTTAGAAAAAAAGAATTCAAGCAAAGAAGGTCTTAAGATAAGCTTTCTCTTTAAACAAAGAAACTCTCTTAAAAGCTTTCAAGCCTCCTTCATCCATGCTTCAAGTTTACAAGGAACGAAGCTATGTTGGATCAAGCCTAAATGCCTCATAAGAGTTCTTCAACATCACTTTGAAGACAAATCAAAAGTACTTTTTAAAGTATCAAATCACCAAATATTACTTTGCAATACATGCCTAAATTCATGTTCTTGCAAAGCACAAGTCATGACTTGATTTCACAAATAAATCAAGTAATTCAAGGGAAGAATAAGATGATTGTTTATTCTTTTGTAAGAATATTTTAAATAGAGATTGTACCCAGTCATATAATTTTAATAAAATTAAATATTTTTACAAATATGCTTGGTTAATTTTAGATGCTCAAAATTATATGTACACTTATAATAGTGCATATCGATTTTTTATACACAAGTCATATATTGAGAATGTTCATCCTAATACAATAATGGATTCAAGAAATGCTATATTTTTTTTTAAAATGTGTTTTTATTTAAGCAAACACAAGAAATTCATTCACTTAAGAGAACTTGAAATTAGCTTAAATGGTCATCATTATTTGAAAGATGATAAAGTTGACATAAGAAGGAGTAAGAGGGTTAAAATATTCAAAATATTTAATCCTAATTTTCTAACATATACTTTTTAGAAAATGAACATTGGAGCTAATTCGAGGCAATGTCCTATCCTAAAACTTCATATTAGAAAGAGGCAATCAATAGTAAAATTGAATCCATTATGCATAATCATACAACGAAACTAGTGGATCTTCCATCAAAAAGTAAGCCATTAGGTCATAAGTGGATCATTAAAAGAAAGATGAAAGCTAATGAAGCTATTAGCAAATATAAAACAAAACTTGTTAAAGTATTCAAACAACAAGAAAATATGAACTATTTTGACATATATTAATCTATGTTAAAAAATAACCTCTATACAAATATTAATAGTCATCACAATTATTAACAAACTTAAAATACATCAAATAGATATATAAACAACTTTATTAAATGATGGCCTTGATGAAGAGGTTTAAATGAAACAACTCGAGAAGTTTGTTGTTAAAAGATAATAAAAAAAAGAGTTTGTAGGCATGTTAATTTCTTATATGGTTTGAAACAAGCACCTAAATAATATGAAAAATTTGGTTATATTGTTAAATGAGTTTAAAATCAATAAAGTTGATTGATGTGCTTATGTAAAAAACACAAATAAATGTTATGTTCTTTTATATCTTTTTATGGATGATATGCTAGTTTTAGGTAACGATAATTACATAATCAAGTCTACTAAGAAAATATTAACTAATAAGTTTAATATGAAAGACTTGGGTGATGTAGATGTCATACTAGAAGTAAACTTTACTAAGACATTTGATAGATTGATATTGTCATAATTTTATTATGTTAAGAAAATTTTTAAAAATGATATTAGCAATATCAAAATATTAATGAACAAAAGTGTACATCTATCTAAAAATAAAGATGAGGGGATAAATCACTTGAAATATTCTTGAATAATTAAGAGTTTGATGTATGTTATGTGCTATACAAGACTAAATATCACATATTCAGTTTATATATTGTGTAGATTTATCAATAATTCAAGTATATATAATTGAAATGTAATAAATAGAGTACTCAAATATTTAAGGTATATCTTCTATTATGACATATATTATACTGTATACCTAGTGGTACTAAAATGTATAGTGATGTGAATTGGATATCTGATACTAAAGATTTAAAATCCACTAGTGGATATATCTTCACAATGGGTAGAGCAGCAATGTTATGAAAATTATCTAAGAAAACGTGTATCACAAGAACCATGATAGAATTAAAATTTATTGTTCTTGATAAAGCTGAAAAGGAAGTCACGTGGCTTTGAAATCTTTTAGAAGATACTCCATTTGGTCAATACTAGTGCCAATAATTCATGTTCATTATGATATTTAGTCAGTAATAGAATATGGACAAAGTAGAATGTATAATGATAAGTCTAAATATATATGTTAAAAACATAATATCATTAAACACTTACTCTCGAATAAGATTATTTTTATTGACTATGTAATGTTAAAGAAAAATATTGCGGGTTTATTAACTAAATATTTACCGAGAGAGCTCATGTATAATTCATTAATGAGAATGGGCTTAATGATCTTAAATATAAAAAAGTGTAAAAATAGTAACCCTATCTAGTTGATAAGAGATCCTAAGATATATTTTTAAAAATAAACTAAGTCATATAATATTCTTTGTAGCACTTAAAAATTATTATTTCTTGCTTTTTTTCTTTGATGAAAAAAATATTAGCTATAACATGATAAAAGATAAGTTATGCTTTAGTGATTCTCATAACTTAGTATATCACGTGAAGTATAAACGAATATTTATAATAAAAAATTATTTATATCTATATGAGTGGGAAGTAGGGGTGTTCACGGTCCGGTTCAGTCCGGTTTTAACATAAAAAATCAATCGAACCGGAAAATACTATTCCTTGTTAATATAACCTAAACCGAACCAAGAACCGGTTCAAACCGAACCGGTTTTGTTTGATTCGGATCAGTTTTTTAGCCTTAGAAACCAGAAAAACCGAAACAAATTAAATAAGAGAAAACTTGGCCGATTCACAATCACTGGACAAACTTGGCCGAATCACATTAAAAAAAATCGTTGTTGAAAACTTTGAATCCAAGCCCTTCGGTTAAGATCTGAAAGATCTCCCTTAGCTGAATCACAATCACTAGATCTATCCAAGCAAGCATAACTACATGTTAACAAAGCTTCCAATAGCATCCCGCAAAGGCGCAAACTATCGGGACCTCGCTAGCACAACTACATGTTAATAAAACCAGAAACAAGGATTTTATCCAAGTTTTCTGCCATAAAGTAAAGCATAGAGTAGAAAGGCAACAATATGAGAGAAAATGAGTTGCTTTAAGCCTTCCTTGTGCTCAGAGGAGAGAGAGAGAGAGGGGTGGGGTGACTGGAAAGGGAGAAAGGGGAACAGGGAACGGGGAGAGAGAGAGAGAGTGGGGAGGGAGGGATAGATGGGGTGGCTGGAATGGAAAGGGGGAAAAGGGAAAGGGAAGAGGGGGGGAAAGAGGGATAGGTGGGGTGGCTGGAATGGAAAATGGGAAAAGGGAAGGGGAAGGGGAAGGGGGCGGCTAGAAAGGTGGGGGGTTGTAAATGTAGGGTTAGGTTAGGGTATTTATTATTTAGGTTTAGTTTCCTTTTATACTTTTTTTTAGATTCAATTAAACCGGTTCGGTTTGATCCGGTTCAATCGGTTTAAGCCTTTTTAAACCGGAACCGGACCGGACCGGGTGGTATTTTTAATTTTTTAATCTGTTTATTCGATTTTTTCTATCGATTCGGTTTTTTCGGTTAATTTTTTCTTGGTTTTTTCAGTTTAATCAGTTGGTCGGTTTTTTTTAACACCCCTAATTTGTAGTGTGGTCTGCATTTTGAAAACTAGTAGAAGGGATACTGTTATCCAAACATAACTATATCCCTTAAAGATAAAAATATTTTGCAAAGTATGCTACTATAAATAAAGACCCATAATTATGACATGCTAGAAGGATCTATCCTTGTTGCTCTCATATTCAAAATTCACTACAAAGCCATGTTCTCAACCTTTGCCAGCAAACACAAATTCCAATCTAAAAAAGGAGAAACACTCATTTTACAAACAGATTTATCCCGCTCAAACACTGTTGTCCCAAAAGCAATCCAATGGAAAGATATATCCCTTCCAGAAGATTGGATCCTCGAAGGTGCAGCACCACCAGAATTACCTCAACCACCTCAACCCAATGTCCAAATTAAAAACATTACCCATTACACATATGGTAAAGTCAAATTGTTTTTAATTTGGACATTGGGTTGAGGTGGTTGAGGTAATTATGTTGGTACTGCACCTTTGAGGATCCAATCTTCTGGAAGGGATATATATATATTTTCATTTGATTGTTTTTGGGACAACAGTGTTTGAGCGGGATAAATCTGTTTGTAGAATGAGTGTTATATATATATATATATATCTACTTACTTGCACGTCTTAGGATAATCATGCATTGGTAGGTTTAATAATTCTTTCCCTTGATTTAATATATATTTTGAATTATACTTTTAAGAATGTATATGATGTTAATATTGAAAGATAAATGGTCTATGTAATGTCGAGAATGTTTTTTGAGGTCGAGATGATGAAAAGAAAAGAGATTAAGATGAATAGCCTATATGGTTATGAAAGCCTTGAAAAATAGGTGATTGTCGATAACTTGGTATGCATAACTATAGAAAAAACTCAATCAAAATTTTGGTAGAAATTTCATTGACCTCTATGTGAATTCAGGAAATAAAAAAACAATTTACCATGCTCTTTTTGTGTCGTTATTGTGTTTGTTATATTGTTTTGTAAACTGGATGTTACAATTTGGTATCAGAGCCCTAGTTGGGGTTCTAGGAATGATGTGGTGATAAAATAAAATTTGGATAAATTAATGATTATCAACTTAGAGAAGCAAATGGGGCAAGTAGCTTCAAGTGTAGAGAAATTAAAAGCACAAGTCAGCAGAAATTTACCCTCTCAAACATTGGATCCCAAAAAGAATGTTAATGCGATCACACTGTGAAGTAGGAAAAAGCTTGAAGAGCAAAGGTCGAAAAAAATTGAGATAGAGAAAGAATATGAGATAGAAACCAAACTAAGCATAAAGAAGAAACAACCTACTCCTCCATATACTGAAACAACCACCAATATACCAAAGGTAAGTCCTAACTCAATGAATTCTAGTTTCAAGAAAATCCTTTCTTTTCCTTTGAATTCTTCTAAGTCTAAGAAAGAGGACAAATAAAAAGAGATTTTAGAGTTTTTCAAAAAAATAAAACTCAATATTCCTTTGATTAATGCTATCAAGAAAATTCCTAAATATATGAAATTCTTAAAGGAGTTGTGTACTACCAAAATAGCTTACAAGCTAAAAGGCTATGAAATAGTAATATGGGTAAAGTTGTATCTGCTGTTGTTCAAAAGAATTTGCCTTTAAAGCAAGATAACCCAAGTGCGTTTATTATCTCATGTGTTATTGGTAATGCTTGTTTTGAAAAGGCTTTATGCAATTTAGATGTAGTGGTATGCCTAAACATGTTTATAATTTTCTTAGTCTTAAGCCTTTGATTAAAACTAGTGTTGTAATACAACTTGCAGATCATAGTTTTGTTTATCCACTTCGTGTGATAGAAGATGTCCTAATCAAGATTAATAGTTTGGTTATTCCATGCGACTTTTATATTTTTGATATGGAACGTGATCTCTCAAACACCAACATGCCTATCATGTTTGGAAAACCATCCTTGAAAACTACCAACACTAAAATTAATTGTGGTAAAGATACTTTGTCAATGAAAGTAGAAGATGAAATAATTGAATTTAAGTTTAATGATGCAGTGAAATATCCTTACGGCAATGTTTATTCCATCACATGCCATGAATAAATTGATGAGTTATTCTCGATATAATGAAACTGGACAGTTTGTGATATTTCATCAAAAATTCAAATTTTCTTATTCAATCCTTGCATAAATTGTACCCATTATTGTACTAAATTCTCAACACCATTTTTTATCCTAAGTATATTTATTTTTCCTTTTTAATAATTATTTGATTTATAGACTTGTTACTGGTTCACAATAACGTTACTGATTTTTATCTAGGTTTACATCAACACTTTTATGTGCAATTATTTCTTAAATTTCATTCTTTATATCCATTATAATTCCTTGGAATTATTTATCATTCTTATAACACATTTATATTAAATTCTTTAAATTCTTCTATTCGTTGAAACTCGTTACCGGTTTCGTCGACCTTATGAATTTTAAGCAAAAATCCAAAACCTCTACTTTTAACCTTAACAATGCTTCTATATTTATTTATAGAGGTCATCCCCTCCATTATGCATCATATTTACTATTATTATCACCATTTATCTATTCTTTTTCATCTCGAGTTTTCATTACTCATCGGGATTTTACTACTTTAAATCTTATATTTACGCGGGGGTTTACACAGTTGTTGCAGGGATAGGAGGGGCAGCAAGTATTTCCCCCAAGAAGAGTGTTGTTACCCTAGTATATTGGGTAAAGAACATGAGAGAGAGATGGGGTGTGAGTTGTTTTTTAGAGAGGAGGATGCAAAGACAAGTGGACATTGGCTAAGAAAGGTAAAGAAATCTCTAAATCAGATCTCTATGTTGGAGGATCTTAGGGTGGATTATGCTACCCAATTGCTCTCTGATAGTGCTTGGACGTGGTGGGATACAGTGAAAGAGATGAGAGCTACTGAAGTACTAAAATAAAGAGATTTCATAATAGAGTTTGAAAACAGATATTACTCCTAACAACACCGTAAGAATAAGGAATAAGAATTTATATCATTGGCAAGGTGATATCACAGTGTTAGAGTATGAGAGGCAGTTTCAGGACCTCTTCATGTTTGCTTCTGTTTACTTGCCCACGGAACAACACATGATAAAGGGATTACAGGATGATTTTAGACAAGACCTAAAGATAGGATTAGTTGCATTACAATTTTGGAATGTAAAGGAACTTGTAAAGGAGACTCCTAAATAGAAACTGGTGGGGTTCGGAAAAATGAAAGAGCCTATATTTTCCTTGAGTAAACCTCCCCTACTAAAGAAAAAAAGAGGGGCAGTTTAGTCAGTTTAGGAAAAAAGGAGGAAGTTTTGGGCCATAAGGAACATCTGGTGGATCCTCACAGGATACCCAGGAAGAATTTACAAAAAGACTGTCACGCTTGAAAGTAGGTTCGACAGCTAGATCTATATAATAGGAATAGAGGATTATCACTTATCCACTATGTGTGCGATGTGAATAGAGACATCCAGGGGATTGTTCAGCTAGCCCAGGCAGATGATATATGTGCAAGCAGGAAGGGTATAGATGAAGGGATTATCCATATTTAAATGTTGCATACTATCATTGTAGAGGGACAAAGCATCACAAAAAGGAATCTCCCTATAAGATTACGGAATAGACTCAAAGTTAGAGCTTTCCAACAAAAAATATCAACAACATTCTATGACATTGAAGAAACCAGGTAGACCAACTTAGTCAAAAGCAAATGCTAACAGAGGTCGACCCTGAGCAAAAGGGGAGAGGACTCACAAAGAGTTGTAAACTCCCTGTTAAAATAATTAAAACATTAAGAATCTTGACCCTATAATGAAATGGGTTAAATAAAAAATCAAATAAGATTAATTTAAAGAAAATGGATGAAATTGAATGAAATAAGAAGATGTAAAAGCATTAAATTTTAATAGAAAGACTAGTTAGAAATTGAAATAAAGTGGGTCAAGGTGTAAATTCCAAAAAATCAACCTATAAATACATCTCTCTCTTTTTCCCAAATCTAACAACTCGCCTAAAAGAAGAGAGGCATAGATTTTGATTTTTTTTTCTTCGTTTCTTGATGAAATCAAGTGAAAAGGTTAGTAAATAGTGGTCAAAAGAAGAAATTAGGTGGTCTATAGGGTTTTTATAGAGTTAAAAGATTAGTGTTAGGGAGCTTAGGAGAAAACAAGGAAGAGGGAAGGGAACTTGGCTTGTTCTTGCAATTTCCCACTTGGATTAGCATTCAATTAATGTGAGAAATTCATTTAAAATGCTTGGTTTTGAATGATTATGTAATATGTGAATAGATGAATGTGTTAATGGTGTGTAGATGTTGAATTTCAAAAATTTGTTAGTTAAAATGTTAAATTGGTGGTGGAATAATGTTTAATGATATAAATAGTGGGTTGGGTATCCATTCAATTAAAAGAATTGAGAGGGGAAATGTCATTCTGCATATAAAATGAATTTCGGTCTAGGAGAGGGAAAAAGGAGAAGTGTAGGAAAAATTCAACTTGTTACAATTCAAAAATCATTTTATCACCAGGAGGGGCATTAGACTTAAATATGCAAGCCTAAATGAATTTGATTAGGAATTTATGCCTAATTTGTAAGTTGTAAGTTAGGGTTTATAATAAAATGTGGGGGGAATGAGAAATTTATTTTTGTTTGATATAATTGAGATAGAAATGAATGAAAATAACTTAGAATATACACAAATAAAAAGAAAAATCCTAGTGTTATTGAAGGGGGTAATGCTGGCCATAAAGGGGAAGAGTTGGGAAATTAGAACAATGCATAAATGTTATTTGTTTATATTATTATAGCATGTACTAAGATGTGGAGAATGAATTGAAAAGAAATGAAAATCTTGTGTTTAAATTGTAATGAAAATGTTGTTTATGCCTTAAATTATGAACATTGGAACTTTGTAAGAATTATAGAATTTTTGTGTTGTGTTGAATAATGGTTTGATGAAAAAAGGTTAAAAAAAATGAATATGTTTCTTCGAGAGAGTTTTAATTATTTCAAGTAAGATGTGAAATGGACTAATTGATTGATTAGGGTGTTATGTTTAATGATGTTATAAGACATGTGAAAGAGAGATACTTCTTTTGAATGGTAAGGAAAATGAATGAAAATACTTGGTTGCATGTTAGAAACCTTAGATTGGAAACTGGATAAATTCGTCACTCAAGTTATAGATGAGTTTAGGAATTGAAAATGATATAATTTGGAATACACTTCTTCACAAACATTGTAATTAGGGATGTTATCTTTCAAATGAAACTGACCTTAATTTATTTGAAGTTATAAAACTTTATATGTGGGCTACAATCTGAGGGGAGGTTGGGTAGGAACCTTCTTAGATAGTTTTACACATTGCGATAACTGTTAGTTTTGGGTGTGTTAATGGTATAAATGGGTTTTATTTCCTTCAAAAAAAAGTTATGGTTGAGTTTCTTAGCTTTCAGAAGAAACAACTCACACCCAAAACTGAATTTTATAGCTTCAGGTATAATCAAAATAGTAACCAGTGTTCTGGAGGATTAAGTAAAAACGATTAGAGTAGTCAACTCTAAAAATCT
>Ga0325405_1003310_pt1 | contig 16589 bp, 13 predicted proteins | sample PopdelMetagenome_21_FD_205663 | JGI IMG/M metagenome (GOLD analysis project Ga0325405, IMG submission 205663) | Populus deltoides microbial communities from Bellville, Georgia, United States - Xylem-Control-R2 | ecosystem: Host-associated > Plants > Phyllosphere > Stem > Wood/Secondary xylem...
GATGGTTTTCTTTTGTACGAGAAAGCAAACCATTCTAGTAGTATGCTTCACAGGATTTGCAGAAGCTAAAGCTAGGTATTGCTTCTGAATCTCAATCAGTGCATCCTACCAATTTTGTCCTATTTTCTGTCATACGTTTCCAGAAGCTCTTCCTTTCATTACTGGTATTCTTGATTATTTTCACAGCACGAAACTTGCTCAAAAAATGTTTATTTTAAAGTTGTAAAAACAATCCAACAAAGCCAAAAATCTCAAAACTCACTAGTAATATATAGTTCATGTCAAGACCCAATTCCCGGATCAATAACCGGCACATAGACAAGATTCCCCTCCAAAGTTCCATACCTATACGAACCCAAGCTTACATACAAATTTCTCCTAACTCAATCAGAGTTCAACGCAGCATTAATAACAAAATTAACTTCATAATATAATTTGATTGTCTTAATACAAAAGTTAATACAATTTCATAGTTATGGAGCACTAACTAGACATAAAAGAAAAATATTAATTTAAACAAAAGAGCAGATTCTGAAGGTCCAATAAAATGACCCGTTAACAAGCTATAAGCCTGAAAAGATAAATAATGAGAGAGTGAGTTTAACAACTCAGTGAGTAGATAACGCTCAATATACACACACTAGGTAATACAACAATGATATATATATACAACTCTATGTTCTTATAGGAAGGTTTCTCAAATAAGCCATAACAAAAATATCATAAGGTAAAGCTCGTCAGAAAATCAAAATGCAATGAGCATAAGACTCCGTACTGTGCGATGATTAGTCCACACAGGTTGGTGACTCCCCCGACCAACTAGGGTTCAGATACGATGTGCACAAAAACTAACACTACCTTGTTAGCATGAACATTCTAACTAGCATACCATAAATTTATAATCATAATCAAACAGACAAATTCATATCTTAAGACTTAACTCATGACATCAATCAAATGAGAAGTTATCAATTTAAAAGTCAATTCAAAATATATATTGGTTCATATCAAGAATTCAGATTCAATAATTGATCATGTTTTATCGTAACAAGGATAATAATTAACTATATATATATATATATATATATATATATATATATTATCAAGAAGCATGATTCAATTCATATTAACAACTCAAATATTTATAATATTTTTTATACATATGAAAAATTATCCACTCACCTGACTCGAAAGGAAACAACACTCAAAAGCAGATACCGAAGGAAATCCTACTGACGTCCCGCCGGTAGAATATCAGGATTATCTGAATATAAATGAGACATATTCAAGAACGATTTGAAAGAACATATAACCTATTTAATATACCTAACTAAGGGTATATTTCACAACCCTATATGTTTTTAGACTAAACTAGTTATTTTCTCAAAAACCCAAAATTAAATGGTTTTCTCGAAATCTAATTCATAATAAAATAAATAATAAGACTTGATAATAATTCACTAAATAACCCTCATTTATTTGTCAAACCAATCTGCAAAAGCTAATATTACAGATAGGGACCAATCTGGAATTTATCATATTTTTAAGGGTTAAATTGTAACTTTGTCAAATTGGAGGACCAAACTAAAAATATCATAAATTCATGACTATAGTGGAATTATGTCCATAATTCATCCTCATTTTTGTCCAGAATCTCTAATTATGCTCTAGGGACCATTTTGGATTTTTTTTCCAAATTTTTAGGGTCAATTTGTAATTTTTCCAAAGTTTAAGGACTAAACTATACGTTTTATAAATTAAGGGACCAAACCGAAATTTTGTCATCTTCAACCTCAAACCCAGAATTTTCACAGAAAACCTACTGTTATCTCAAGATTTCTAACTCAAAATTCATCATGTACACAAATCATGACTCAAAATCATCATCTTTACCTAAAATCTTTCAAAATTAACTAAACAACTCATTACCTACAACAATCAACCCATAACATTCAAATTAATTCATCAATCAACCCAAAACACAATCTTCAAAACCCTAACATTTATCAAAACAGAAATTTAAAGCTTAAAGAACACACATTTATACATTTAACAACCTAAATCTTATCTTTAAACTTATTTTCTCCAATTCTCTTCTATTTCCCTTATCTTTACCTCTTTTCTTTTCTTCTTTTTCCCCTTTTCTTCTCTTCTCCCGTTAGTTTTTCACTCTTCATTTCAGATCTCTCTCTTTTTTTATCTATATATACTTATTATGTTTATTCAATTACCACACTACCCCTCATTCATTTATACCTACTCTTTAAGCCTCCAAGGGCTTTGTTGCCTTTTCCTATCTCTTTTAATTCAAAACATCACAGTTCAGGTCCACAAAGCATCAATGGAGGGGTGGTCTAAGCTTCGTCTAGATACTCTATAAACCTGCGTCATGTAAACTAAATTGCATGTACTTAATAAAACCAGTCTGAAAATATGTTCTGATTTTTGGTTTCTCACGGTCCGCTGATTAATAGCAGGTTTACCAACCCATAAAATCCAAAAGATGAAGGTCAATTTCAAAGAGTGTAAGGGATCAGCATTGAGATAGCTATAATTTTGGAATTTCGAGGTCTTTAACATGAACAATGAGAATTTCTCCTCTCCGAAAAAGAAAAAAAAAAAAGAGGTTTATTTCAGGCACAGATATCCCAGATCTTCATTTTTGTTCCCAAAGGTCATTTCTTACATCTCAATAGCCATTGAAATAACAATGTACTTCGAGGAAAAAAAAAAGAATCATGGGATTATCAGAGAATGGCATTCCCATGCTTCTTTTTTCCTCAGCTTTGTTCCCGATTATAACAATATCCATTGCAGTTGACACCATAAATACAACTCAATCTATCAGCCATGGTGTCAGCTGCTGGAAGCTTTAAACAGGGATTTTCCAGCCCAGGCAGCTCGAAAAACCGTTGCTTGGACATATGGTACAACAACGTACCCTGTCATGACTGAATCCCCCTCATCAATCCATCAGGTGTGTAAAGATTACTGGTGAGGGAATTCTAGTCCTTCTCAATCACAACGGAATCATCATTCCAGCGCATCAGGTGTCTACCATTTATCTATAGAAACCAAAGATTCTTGTAAAGTCTTTTTAATTAACAAAAAAACTAAAAGAACTCAGGGTTTCCTATAGCATGTAAGGAGAATTACGGTGAATTCAAGCAGTGTAATGATGATTTTGCCATTCATTGCTCTTAACAATTGCCTTCACAGCGAAGATAAACTCGTATTTTCCATGAAATTCAAATGTCATTTGAGAATTAATCAAAGATAAAGTTGTTTATCACTGTTTTTTTTATATGCAATAAAAATACTATATTGCCCTTGAGAGCTCAAAAAATTAGCCTTTAGACCAAGAGCTTTTGCGTCTTTATAGATTTATTGATATAGTTAAATAACATTTGTGCCCTTCAAGTCTAAAAAATATTGGCCTTAAAAGGGGGGTTGTTTTATCTTTGTATATTTCATGTACAGTAAAATTTCATGTTTACCTTTTGACTTTGAAAAATCAAAGGCTGCCTTAGGAGGGTATTTTTGTATTTGCATCATTATTTTTTTTGTAATATTCATATGCCCTTAGAGCCTTTTTAGTAATTTGTATTATTATAATATTAATAAATCAATAAAATAGGTCTACGCGTGTTATACACGCGCAGCCACGTCATTGCCCCTCGCGCTATTCTGGTAGCATGTATGGTGGCCAAAAAAGATTGATTGCCTACGCACTCAACGCAGAAGGTGGCGGCGGATCTTTTAGGGTGGTGTTTTTGTCATTTGAGCTGTAGTTCGGTGACAGTTGATTTTTTTTCTCCTCCTTTTATTTTCTCTCTCCTAAGTCTTAGTATATGTGTAAAGCTTTGATAGATTCAATTATATCCTCCAATTTATATTTATTTTAGGTTTGGTCCTCAGATGTCAGTTAACCAGATATCAATATTTAGACATATAATCATGATCATCAGGTGACAAGAGATAATCAGAGGATGATTCTTGATTATTATAGTGGGTGGTTGGATCATAACTTGGTATGTTCATGTTATCCTCCTTGTTGCAACATTCTTGTTTTATTGTTTGGAAAGATGTGAGGAGGGAGTTGTTTGGTTTATTTGAAGGGTGATCACTATTGTTTGATAATCAAGCATTCCCTAACCAGATGTCAATGATTTCGAGAAACACAAAATACGAAAAAGTTTTTGCATAATAACTTAGGATAAAAATATATTTTTCCATTTTACCTTTGTTTTTATTCTTCAATGCTAGCTATTAAAATTTTATCAATAGTCATTTTGATTGCAATCAAGTTAAATTAAAATAGAATTTGAAAGCTAATTCACAGCAATGTCTAGTTTTAGCTGCTTCAATATTGTTTAGGAAGTTAAGTAAATGTTTTATTTGAATGACAAGCTTTTTACTTCGATTGAGTTTTTTGGATTTGGATTTGGATTTTATTCTCTTTCATTTTCTATTTTTTCTTGGTTTTATAAATAAGATTTTTATTTTTTTCTTATTTTCCAGACCCTTTTTCTATCTAATTTATTTATTATTATTTTCATGAATTTTTCCACTAAAAAATCAATATAAATAAACATTCTTTGTTTTTTCATTTTTAGAATACATAATTCTTTATGTTAATATTACTTGTGTACAATATCAAACACACATAATAATTATATTAGAATTTTTCTAAATATCAAGGTGAAATACAAAAATAAAACTCAAAACATATATTTCAGTTTCAACCATAAACTAATATTTATGTAAGTATTCCATATTCAAAGAGCACACCATAAAACAGCATATTGTATGGAAAAAAAAAAAAAAGGAAGAAGAAAAAGGGTGAAATTCACATCCGTCCCAAGTATGCATGACACGAGCAGATTGACTAGCTACATCAGCGTTGAGTCAGAGCTTGTTTATTTTTATTTTTAAAAAAAATTTAAAAATGAATTTTTTTAATGCATGACATGAGCAAATTTTATTTTATTTTTGTTATTTTCATAACGTTTTGATGAGTTAATATTTAAAATAAATTTTTAAAAATAAAAATATTATTTTAATATATTTTTAAATAAAAAATATTAAAAAATAATTATTATTACAGTATTAATCAGGTTTTTTATCGGGTCAATTATATTTTAATTATTTACTTGCAGTTTTCTTCTCGTTCACAAAACTTGCATGTGTGATTTGGTCATGTACATCCAGCTCAGGGACAATAGCATTCAAACAAAGAGTTGGTTTCTCGCATAAATTTATGTTTGTGTCCACGAAATTTCAATTTTGAAAACCAGATTATTTTACACGACAATGATGACTAAATTTTATCTCTAAGAAGATGCATCCTTGTACTTGTCTAGTATACCTAGAAAAACCTAATAAATTTTATTAAATATTAATTTTAAGATTTCAACCAGAAGACATATAATCTTTTAATGTCAAGTCAATCTTAAATTTCCTATTTAATATATATATATATATATTATTAATGGCAGTTTAAGAAAGAAATTTAAGATGTAGTTGGAAACACCGCCCACACAACGTTTCGTAAATATTTAATTTTTTTTTGTTTAAAATTATATTTTTATAATTTTTGATCGTTTTAGTAAAAATTAATTTTATAAAATAAAAAAAATATTATTTTAATATATTTTTAAATAAAAAATACTTTAAAAAATAACCGCTACCGCACTTTTAAATACTTCTAAAACTACTTAATCAAGTTCACAGAGATATACACAACTCCTCAGGACTAAAAAGGACAGTTTCAATGACTATTAAGAAAGCATTCACGTTTTGTTAGTATTGAAAGAAAAAAAAGGTGTTCAAATGAGCTAATCATACAACTCACAGAAGACATTTGAAACTTCAGTAATGGCGGCATTGTTAGTAAAGAATGAGAACGCACACAGGGGATCAAATTGACGTCATTATCGAATAGTCTTATATACCTATTATCATTCAGAAGATGCATGGAAAGTCCATTTCAGAGACCATATATAAGAGTAGAACATTGAAAAATAATGGAAATTTTGGACTCATCATTTCTCTAATTCATCACTTGCTCACCGAAAAAAGTAAAAGAAGGCAAGAAATAAAAGTTTATTCAAGCATTACCATGACAAAGTTCACTGCAGCAAAAATGATGAATGCATATGTAGATAGCATTTCTTAGTCCTGGGCAGCAACACCATGGTCCATTTCTTGGACAACACCATGAACAGTTTCTTCACTGCCCTCACTTTCTTCAGTACTGTTAGCATCTGATTCCTCCTCATTGTCACCAACATTTATGCCCTCTCCTTCATCTGTTTCCCACTCAAGGTCGGCCACAATTGCTTCTTTATAACAAACCTCCCAATCCCAACTTTGATCTTCTTCCAAAACAACATCTCTGCTTACAATTATTTTATGAAAAATATGATCAAATAATCTGTAAGCTTTCAACTCGTCACTTACCCGAAAGAATATACATTTGTGACTTTTGTTGTCAAGTTTTACTCTTCTGTTATCAGGTACATGAACGTGAGATATACATTCAAAAACTCTGAAATGGCTTACTGATGGTTTGATGCCGTTCCATGCCTCTTCTGGGGTCTTACTTCTCACAACAAATATGGGAATTCTATTGAGAATATGCATAGTCTAGTTAACTACTTCAGGCCAAAATGTTTTTGGAATATACTTCCTAGAAAGCATGTTGCATACCATATTCATAATTGTTTGATTCTTCCTCTCAGCAACTCTGTTTTGCTGGGGAGTGTATGTAGCTGTTAGTTGTCTTCGAATCCTATTCACACCACAAAAATTAGTGAAGTCTTGTGATGTGAATTCTCCTCCACGATCAGTACGAAGAGCCCTTGTGCATGCTCTTGTTTCCTTTTCAACCTTAGCTTTATAGTATTTAAAAACAACAAAAGCTTCACTCTTTTCAACTAAAAAATAGACCCAAGTTTTTCGACTGAAGTCATCTATAAAAGTGAGGAGATACCTCTTTTTGCTATTTGAAATTGGATTGATTGGCCCGCAAATATCAACATGTACTAGCTGAAGAATAGCAGATGCCCTCCATGTGCTTGCCTTTAGAAATGAATCTCTTCATTGTTTTCCCACCAAGCAATCTTCACAGACTTTAGAAAGGATGTTAAACTGTTGTGGCATACCCTCTACCATCTTTTTCTGTTGAAGAACCTTGAGACCATTCCATCTTAGGTGCCCATATCGACAACGCCAAAGGTGAGACTTGTCTGTGATAAGGGAGACAAAACACCTTTGTTCCTTTTACTGATATTTAGCAATGAGAATGAACATTTTGCTATGCGACATGGCAGTTTCAATGATTAAACCCCTATTTGGATGAAAAATCTTACAAGTTCCATATTGCATGAGAACTGCAAGACCTTTCTCTTGTAGTTGCCCAATGCTTAGTAGATTGTTCTTCAAGTCTGGCACATAAAACACCTCAGTAATCACATGCATGATCCCATCTATCTCCATTCGAATATTGCCCTTTCCTTGTACTTTCAAGCTTGCAAGCTTGCATCGTTTTCCAGTTTGACTGAATCCTTGAAGCCTTCATTAAAAACATCAAACAACTCCTTTTTGCCATACATATGGTTGCTGCACCCTGAATCCAGGAACCATATGTACTCACTTCTAGCTTGTTCATCATCCACGTACGCTATGAGCACCATTTCTTCACTTGTCTCGGCAAAGTGCGTCTGCTTCTCCTTTTTAGTGCACTCCCATTGAAAATGGCTAAATCCTTGACAATTGTAACACTCAATCATGGATTTGTCAAAAACAGATCGGCCTCGTCCTCTTCCTCTTCCTCTTCCACGACCCCAATTCCATCCTCCTGGTAAAGCTTCATTTGTAACTTGCAGTGCTTGTTCATCCAAAGTATGCCTGCTCATTCGTTGTTCATGAATGAGCAAACTGCTTTAAAGTTCATCGATGGATAGAATGTCAATATCATTTGACTCCTCAATTGAACACACAACATAATCAAATTTTGGAGTCATGGACCTTAAGATCTTCTCAATGACTACCACATTATTCATCTGTTCTCCATGAATTCTCATCTTGTTAATAATGGTGAGATTTCGTGCAAAGTAATCATTCACTGATTCTCGCATTTTCATGTGAAGCACCTCAAACTCTTTGCGAAGAGCTTACAACTGGGCACGTTTGACTTGGGTCGTGCCTTGATATTTCTGTTTCAAGAAGTCCCAAATATCTTTCAACGTGTCTTTCTTCAAAATTGTCTCCAATATCGATCGATCAATGGCTTGAAATAAGTAGTTCTTCACCTTCAGATCCTTTAGCCTATGATCTTCGATTGTCTTTCTTTGTTCCTCTATAGGATCCATCCCTTCTGCTGCTGCAGGGATCCCAGTCTCTACCAATCCCCAGTATTCCTTGGATTGCAGGAAATTCTCCATAAGCATGCTCCAATGATCATAATGCCCATCGAACTTAGGAATGGCTAGCTGCACAAAACTGCTTTCACTCGCCATGAACTCTGCTCACTGAACTGATGTTTTCTTAAAGACTTTTGATCAAACCCCGTGTGGAGGCTCTGATACCAAATGTTAGAATCATAAAATCTATAAGAAAACAGAGTACAAAAGAATTTGATACATACTTGTTTTGCAAAGAATACTGCTTAATTAATTCAAAGATAGTAATGGCCTTTTAAAGCCTTACAAAATAACTGAATGAACAACCCATGATTTTACAGCACCTACAATCGTGGTAGTTAACTAGATTTTATTTTGAACGTGCAACAATACTTGTTCCTTCATAACAGGAACAGTTATGCAAGTGAACCTAAAGATAAGGAAACTGAAAACAAAGAAATCCTAACAACTTTAACACTCAAATAAATTAAAACAGAATCCTAGGTACACATTCGAATTTATTTATAATGAGAATGAGACATTTTACAGATATCATCTTGTCAACAACTCAATGCTTTGAAGGCTCGTGATAAGTCTAGAAGGCGATCTCCAGCGCTTCATATGGATTGATCAAACACAAAGTTGGTTGCTTTTTAGCACAGCAAAAACTGATAATTGTGAACGTTATGCCTTATGTGGTGCAAATGGTATCTGCAGTATTCAAAACTCTCCAATGTGTGATTGCTTGCATGGATTTGTACCCAAAATTCGAAGTGATTGGGAAGACATGGATTGGTCTAGTGGTTGTGTATGTCAAAGAACCATCTCAACCCAATAGCTTAAGCTGTTAGGTGAGGTCCCAAGATATGATTTATATTATTCTCTAACACACCCCCTCAAGTGAAAGCTCTTTGGGCTTGAAACTTGCACAGGCTCACTTTACCTTGTGCTTATTTTTTATCAAATAAATAGGGATGGTAAGATTCGAACTCGTGACCGCTTGGTCATCAAGGCTCTGATACCATGTTAAAGAACCATCTCAACCTAATGTCAAAAAACCATCTTAACCCAATAGCTTAAGCTGTTAGGTGAGGTCCCAAGATATGATTTGTATTATTCTCTAACACACCACCTCAAGTGAAAGCCCTTTGGGCTTGAAACTTGCATAGACCCACATTACCTTGTGCTTGATTTTTATCAAATGAATGGGGGTGGTGAGATTCGAACTCGTGACCACTTGGTCATCAAGGCTCTGATACCATGTCAAAGAACCATCTCAACCTAATAGCTTAAGCTATTAGGTGAAGTCCCAGAATATAATTTATAATATTCTCTAACACACCCCCTCAAGTGAAAGCCCTTTGGGCTTGAAACTTGTACAGGCCTACTTTACCTTGTGCTTAATGTTTATCAAATAAATGAGGATGGTGAGATTCGAACTCGTGACCGTTTGGTCATCAAGGCTCTAATACCATGTCAAAGAACCATCTCAACCTACAAGTTTAAGCTATTAGGTTGAGATGATTCTTTGACAGTGTAGAAGAACTCTAGTAAATTGTTTTGTAGATGGGTTTCAAAAGGTCTCTGGGGTGAAGTTACCTCAGACGAACACATCATGGTTTAACAAGAGCATGAATCTCGAGGAATGCAAGTACATGTGCTTGAAGAACTGCAGCTGTACAGCATATTCAAACTTGGACATCAGGGATGGAGGAAGTGGTTGCCTGCTCTGGTTTGGCGACCTTGTTGATACTAGAGTGTTTAGTCAAAATGAACAGGATATTTATATAAGGATGGCTGCTTCAGAACTAGGTACGAAAGTTATCCTCTGGACAAATCAATAGCTAATACTCGGACTTTAGTACATTATAGAAAAGTCTTATATTAACTAGAATAACTGCCTAAATGATTGATTCAAATATCAAGTAACTCAAGAAAATTATAGGATCAGAAACATATTGCTAGACAAAAAAATTCTTTTCTTTTTCATTCTAACCATTACAGCAAACGCTACATAAAGCATCTTACAACAAGATCGAGCGACTTTTTTCAGGGAACATTGAAAGATGGACGAGAAATAGCCGTGAAGAGGCTCTCTAAGTTTTCGAGACAAGGGCTTGATGAGTTTACCAATGAAGTCAAGCACATTGTGGAACTTCAGCACCGAAATTTAGTGAAGCTTCTAGGATGCTGCATTGAGAGAGATGAGAAAATGCTGGTCTATGAGTTCTTGTCTAACAAAAGCTTGGACTTCTTTATTTTCGGTAGGATCGCTCAAAACTGTACAAATTTACTTTCAATTACTATACTTTATTGTGGTCATACAGACACCCACACCAATTATGGGTGAGTTTGCATTGACCAGCGGCCCAAAGGTGTGTTTCCTAGATCATTTGGAGACAGAAGTATGAGAAGAAATGGAAACTCACAAGACAAAAAGAAAAATCCTTTAGATTCCTTCGAAATCTTCGTGGAAAATGTTCGAGAAGATCTTTCACTCCTTTCATATATAGCTATTCATACTGCCATATGCATTTGAAAATTCATCAAAATAAGTATGCATTACCTTGTTTTCGTACTTTTTTTCATATGCATCTATAGATTTTACAAGAAGCTGAATGAATTAACCCTGGCAGATGAAACACACACCTCGCAACTAGACTGGCCTAAGCGCTACAATGTTATCAAAGGGATTGCTCGTGGACTCCTTTATCTTCACCAAGATTCAAGGCTCAGAGTAATCCATAGAGATCTGAAAGCTAGCAATGTATTATTAGATCATGAAATGAATCCAAAAATTTCAGACTTTGGCCTGGCTAGAAGTTTTGGAGGAAACGAAACCGAAGCCAATACAAACAAAGTGATGGGAACATAGTAAGTATCTCCTCAGAGTGTAGTTTACTTCCGTTTCTCGCAAATTCAGCCTGACATTTTTGGTGCATGTCCAGTGGCTACATATCCCCGGAGAATGCATCTGATGGTCTCTACTCGACAAAATCAGACGTCTTCAGCTTTGGTGTGTTGGTGCTAGAGATAGTGAGCGGGAACAGAAACAGAGGATTCTCTCATCCAGACCACCAACTCAACCTTCTCGGGCACGTAAGTCTCAAAATTGTAACAGTGAATGATTTCGAGATACCAAATCTCTTTCTAATGACATGGTCTCACTCATCAATCAGGCCTGGAGACTATTCATAGAAGGCAAGCCTTTGGAACTTTTTTCGGAATAAATAATTGAATCATGCAAATTATTTGAAGTGCTACGTTCGATTCACGTGGGTCTGTTGTGCGTTCAAGAAAATCCAGTAGATAGGCCGAGCATGTCGTACGTCGTTTTGATGCTGGGAAACGAAGATGCATTGCCTCAGCCTAAACAACCTGGCTTTTTTGTAGAAAGGGATCTGACAGAAGTGAGTTATTCATCAACCCAGAGCAAACCATATTCATCTAATGAATGCTCTATTTCATTGTTAGAGGCAAGATAGATTACATTTTGTGCTTGATACGTTTCGATGTTGTGCTCCACAGGTTCTCCTAGTTACTCTAGCTGCTTCAGATTCTTTTTTATGTTTCTGTACCAGGGTAACTATATATTTAATCAATGTACGTGTTTTTTTGAACTGATAATTTGATTCACAGGTAAAGTAAAAGTAACGTCTTTTTGTAGGAGCTGACTCTCTTTGTTAATTTAGACTTTATAACTAAGATTCCTCGTAACTGTTTTGTTTTCTTTCATCATGTATATATTTATATCCGCATAAATATGGCTTTTTTTAAAATTAATTATTTAATTGTAAACATTAGAGGTGTTCACAGTCCGGTTCGGTCTGGTTTTAACCCAAAAATTCAATCGAACCGAAAAATAGTATTTCTTATTAATATAACCCGAACCGAACCGGTTCAAACTGAACCGGTTTTGTTTGGTTCGGGTCGGTTTTTTAGCATAAAAACCAGAAAAACCAGACTAATCTTCATCACTGAGCTACTGAGATTTTCTCGCATGAATTTCATTATAATTCTATAAAAGCATCGTTCTCAAGGTGAGAAAATTTCATTGATGGCTACTGAATCCTTGACACTGCTCAATCCAACATAGAAAATACACCTCGGTGACTTCTAGTTTGAGCATTAAACAATGGCGCGGTACGGATCTATCCCGCTCTATATTCTTCTCGCATGAATTTCATTGTAATTCTATAGAAGCATTGTTCTTATTGGTGATGAGAACCATTCTTGAATAATGGTTCCCTAGCATCTGGATTGTAAAACTAGAAGGGAAAGGCTGGGAAGGGAGAAAGGGGAAGGCTGGGAAGGGAAGGAAGGCATGGGGGGGAATGTGAGTGATTTATGGTTCTGGGAAAGGGAAGGGAAAAAGGAAAAGGCTGGAGGGGGAGGGAGGGTTGGCGGCTAGAAGGGAAGGCTTGAGGGGGTGGCGGCTGCTGGGAAGGTAAGGCTTGAGGGGGGTAAGTGAGTGATTTAGGGTTCTAGAAAGGGGAAGGGAAAAAGGGGAAGGCTGGAGGGGGGCTTGGCGGCTGGAAAGTGGGAAAGTTATTTAGTTAGGGTTAGGGATAGTTCTTTTTATATTTTTTTAAACCGGTTCGGTTTGGTCCGGTTTAATCGGTTTAAGCTTTTTTAAACCAGAACTGAATCGGACCAGGTGGTTTTTTTATTTTTTTAATCGGTTTTTTCTATCGGTTCGGTTTTTTCGGTTAATTTTATTCTTAATTTTTTCAGTTTAATCGGTTAGTCGGTTTTTTTGAATACCCCTAGTAAACATGATCAAATAAAATCATAATTCATATCATCGTATAACTTTATCATTTTTATATTCAAATAAATATCTAAAGAAAACTGTAAAAGAAAGTGTATTTATATTTAGGGATGAGTAAAAAAACTGAAAAACCGATTAAACCAAGAAAACTAAAAAAAAATAACCAAAAAAATCAAACTATAAAAAAATCAATTAAACTAATTAAAATTAAAAAAAAAAACAGAACTTAACCAGAAATTTGTAAATATTATATTAGTCTCTTAAAATCACTTCCAAGCGGGAGAACATTTTCTTGTTGAGGTGATTTCTTCTTTTTGGGAGAAAAGTGAGCCTAAATAATTTGGGCTTGTAGGAGGTCCAGAAGTAGACAAGGCCTGTCATGATGGGTATGGGATCTGATATCTATGCTTGTAAGCAGACAAACGCTTCAGGTCGTTTCTAAAAACATTAGACGTGAAGCGTTGGTTCCTGGACAAGGCCCGTCAAGCGTTTGATTTCATATGTATGCAATATAAGACAACATAGATAGGCGATTAAACTAGATTATTGATGCAGACTAAGTTATCTTACAAGTTGGGGTTAATTATTTTTTAATATAATAACAAATATTTAGATATTATTAATGTTTTTTTTAGTGGAAACAAAATTTAAATCATGTGGGCTTAACCTGTTATAACCCGATTGATTTTGTGGGTCTAAATACAACTCGGACGACAAGTAAAAACATAGTTTAATTTAAAAAAAAAAATTCAAGATGGCATAAAATCAAGATAACCCCATATAAAAAATTAAAACAAATTATAAAATTCAATTCTCAATTAGTCCAATGTTGAAGAATAAGACTAAAAAAACAATAAAAAACAACTTAAGTCAATTTGTCAAACTCATAACTTGAGTTATAAGATCGAAATAACATTATAGAAATAAAATAAAAAAAAGACCTAATATAACCTGGATTAATTTGCCGAATCTACAACTTTGAACATGAGATTAAGATAACCCTATAATGAGCAAATAAAAACAGATTACGAAGCTTAATTCTCAATCAATCCTATCAAATCCAATGTTGACAATGAAATTTGTAAAAATTTTAATTAAAAAAATAACATAAAAAATGAGCCAATTCAATATAGCTTAACCCATTAAACATTATTCCTACATTATGATGTCAGAATAACCTCATAAAAATCAAACCAAAATAAATCATGAAGTCTAATTCTCAATCAAACACAATATTAAATGATGAAATTGAGAAAAAAATTAATTAAAAAAGAAAAAAAAACTAAGTCAATTGGATCAACCTATCAAACTCGCATCCTTGGTCATGAGACGGGGACAACTCAATAAAAAACAAATTCAATATTGAAGGACATGAGACCGGGATAATCTCTTAAAAAAATAAAAATAAAAACAACTTGATTTAAACGAGATTAAAATACCAAAACTCGCGTCCTTGATCATTAGACCAAAATATCCCCATAGAAAATAAATTAAAATAGATTATGAAGTTTAATTCTCAACCAACTCAATATTGAATGATAAAATTAAAAAAAAAATCAATTAACAAAAAAACACAAAAAAACAACTCAAGTCAACTTGTTAAGCATTATTCTTGGGTCATGAGATTTGATTAACTTAACAGAGAGCATATATAATAAATCATGAAGTCTAATTCTCAAGTACATGACAGATCCATCACATGTGTTAGAAGTTCATCCTGTTGAATTAAGGGATGATATGGTTTATATATGAAGTGCAACCAGAAGCTATAGTCGACCGACAAGTGAGAAAGCTTAGGTCGAAGTATATAGCATCAATGAAAGTGAAATGGAAAGGTCATTCACGTGAGGAAGCGACATGGGAGCTCGAGGATAAGATGCGCGAGGAGTATCCTTATCTTTTCGATAATCTCGGTAAGTGTTCAATCTTTTCTATTAAGTTTCTAGGAAGAAACTTTTATAAGGTGGGGAGATTGTAATGTTTTGAATTAAAGGGATAGGAAAAGGCTAGAAAGCCCTTGAAGGCTTAGATGTAGGAATAAATTAAATGAGGGGTAGTGAGGTAATTCAACAAAACTTGATAAATATAAATAGAAAGAAAAAAAAAAGAGATCTGAATATTTGAGAGAGCAAACCGTGAGAGAGAAGGGAGAAAGAAGAAGAAGAAGAGAAAAGGGGGAAATTAGAAGGAAAATAGAAAGGAGTTGAAGGAAATAAGTTTAAAGGTAAGATTATGTATAAATATGTGTTAATTAAGTTTTAATTTTGGTTTTGATAAATGTTAGGGTTTTGAAAATTTGTGTTTTGGGTTTATTTGATGAATTAAATTGAATGTTATAAGGTTGAATGTTATGGGTAATTGATTAATGAATTGATTATGGAAGATTGTGATGATTTTGAGTTATGAATTGTGTAAATGGTGAATGTTGAGTTAGAAATTTGGCAAGAACAGTAGGTAATCTGTGAGAATTCTGGGTTTGGTCCCTCAATTTTGAAAAATTACAGTTTAGTCCCAAAAGTTTGGAAAATTTGCAGATTGGTCACTGGAGCCTATTCCGAGAATCTGAACAGAATAACATATGAATTATGGACAGAATTACTGTATAGATAAGAGAATTTAACACTTTCAATTTAGTCCTTCAATTTGACAAAATTACAATTTGACCCTAAAAATTTGGTAAAATTCCAGAATGGTCCTTGGAGTATAATGAGATGATCTGGACAGAATTGAGAACTAATTATGGTCAGAAATTCAGTACAGTAATGGATTTATGACAATTTCAGTTTGGTCCTTCAATTTGACAAAAGTTGCAATTTGACCCTTAAAAATAGGATAAATTACATATTAGTCCCTAGCTGTAATATTAGATTTTTCAGATTGGTTTGATGAATAATTAAGGGTTATTTAGTGAATTATTGCCAATTTTATTAGTTGTTTTATTATGGATTAGATTTCGAAAAAACCGTTAAATTTTGGGTTTTTGAGAAAATTGACTAGTTAGTTCAAAAACATATAGGGTAATGGAATATACCCTTAGATAAGTGTATTAAATAGGTTATATATTCTTTCGAGTCGTTCTTGAATATGCCTCCTTTGTATTCAGATAATCCTGATATTCTACCGGCGAGACGTCAGTAGGATTTTCTTCGATATCAGCTTTGAGTTTTGCTGCTTTCGAGTCAGGTGAGTGGATAATTTTCCATATGCATGAGAAATATTATAAATATTTGAATTGGATTATGCTTCTTGATAATATATATGTTGATTATTATCCTTGTTATGATAAGCATGATCAATTGTTGAATCCGAATTATTGATATGAACCAGTATATATATTCTGAATTGATAGCTCCTCATTTGATTGATGTCATGAGTTGAGCCTTGAGATATGAATATGTCTGTTTGATTATGAT
>Ga0325405_1003320_pt1 | contig 16573 bp, 9 predicted proteins | sample PopdelMetagenome_21_FD_205663 | JGI IMG/M metagenome (GOLD analysis project Ga0325405, IMG submission 205663) | Populus deltoides microbial communities from Bellville, Georgia, United States - Xylem-Control-R2 | ecosystem: Host-associated > Plants > Phyllosphere > Stem > Wood/Secondary xylem...
CTGGCTGCGTGTTTGTTAAAAATTTAAATTTTTTTATTTAAAATTATTTTTTTTATTTTTAATTATTTTGATGTGCTAAGTCAAAATGAGTTTAAAAAAATAAAAAAAATATTATTTTAATGTATTTTCAAGTAAAAAACACTTTGAAAAATAACCGCTATCATAATATCAAATAAATATCATTATCCAACCATGCATGCACTGGAGTTTCTACATAAAGTTATGCCTGTTTTAATTTTTAAGTTTTCAATGTGTCTATTTGTGTTTCTAATGGGTTAAAAACTTGTGATGGTTATTAATTGTTTAGTAATTTATTTAGATCTTAATTGTATAATCTTGGTGTTTTTTTAGACTTGGAGGGCTATTTCAAGTATACAAATTTGAATTAGACCATGTATTGAGGTCTTTTGGAAAAATCTGAATTTAGAGTCTTTTGACTTGGCCTTTTAGCACGATATCAAGTGGTAGACTTATTCCTTAACTTTATATCTTTAAAATGGTGATTTGATTTGTATCTTTAGGGTGATAAGTTTGTTATCCGTCTCTATATCTTTTTGGTTTTGTACCTTAGAGTGGTAAGTAAGAATTATCATTTGTGTGAGTGACTTGCAATGTTGTGATTTTCATGCCTTCATGATATATACATACATATATGTTTTGGCTCTTCTGATGATCAATCAATGTTACTTTTTTTTTTCGATTAAATTGATGAGAGCATTAATTGTTCTTTGCTTTTTCCATGACTATTGTTGAAAAAGTTATAAGCCATGGAATGGTTGCATAATGAAGATTTCAACCTTTATATTAGAACGAGTTATTTCATAAAAAGGAAAATAACGGTAGCTAGATTCCATATTTTTATTATTAAGGATCGCTAATTTTATGGTATGTTGTTCAGTTACATTCGGGTTATGAATAAACGATGGATAATAGAAACTTGATTGGGTTGGGTTCGGTTTTCAAAATACATACCCATTAGTTTTGAAGTAGGTATAGATAGTAATTTTGAGTTTAAATTTAAATATAGATAGTACAAAACTCGATCTATGGATAATCATTGTGATCTTTACATACACACTAGGAAGTTTATTATGTATAGTTAGGTACTTTTCTAAACTAGATAATAAGATACAACATGTCTTCAATGTTGCTATTGGCTAAAAATCTTTTGCAAACATTGCATTTTTTTCTTTAGAAAAAGGAAGTAGGCATAACTTGACTCTCTAAAGTCTTACATGACTAAACATCTGACACTAGGTTTCACTTCTTTTGTTATTAAGCAAAAAAAAACTAGAGTTTAACATTATCGTAGAACAACTTGTTAGTTCTAAAAAATCTACATTTTGTTTTAAAAAAAACACATGTTAAAACCATATGATATTTTATAATCAAAACCAATAGAATAATATTTTTAAAGCTACCTTTTATTTTAAGGTGTTACAAATAAAATATATGTTCACAATGGAATATTTAATAAAATATTCATTATTCATCATTTAACGCTTGTTTTCTACATGAGTCTTTTGAATTTTGACTAATGGATTTTATCCTAAATAATTATTAGATGAATCCAGTAGAAAAAAAATTATATCATTATTTGTTTAGAAGAATATAAAATAAATAATTAAGTTCAGTAATATATTTATTTCAAGGTTTCTTGTTATCGTTTATGATTGTTGAAAATATATATCAAGTGTTTCTTACGGTTATAAGTGTGATTATGGTGTTGTCATCAATTTTTTTTTATATGATGTTTTACTTTTTTTTCTCATTTTAAGACTTAAGTCAGGAATTGTTTTTGTCCCTTTAGCCATCTATTTGTAAGATCAACAATTAATTTCTTATTACTAGTACCAAATGGATCAAAGTCGCTAATAAATTTATTTTTTCAATCCCATCACCAAATTCAACTAAAGCATTTTGTAACCTTATAATTTAGACCTTGACATTAACTAAAATATTATGACACATCTTTCAGATATTTTCATCCTAACAACAATAATCAACACAACAAAGGCTCTTCTCATTAATTAATTCAAATAAAGTGTATCATCTAAAAAATAAGTTTCATTACACAAAAATACATATTCAAAAAATACATTATTTCAACAGTGATTTATACCCGCACATGGTGCACAAATCATGTTATATTTATTTGTGCAATATGTTGTATCAAATAGTAGCATATCATAAAAAACTTCATAATATAATCTCAATATCCTATCCTTTTAAAACAAATTCATTAAAAAATCATCTTTATCTATTTGGATGGCATAAAAAAATATGAATCTTGTGCTTGCATACTTTTAATGTAATTCAAAACACCTTGAGCATCTTTTCCACTTAAACTTCTTCTATGTTCTTGTAATAATTATGACATCTTAATACGTGAAATCTACACTTTGTGCACCTTCACTTTTATTTATAACAAAATGATAAGCTTTCTTTGCTTTTATATAGGTATATACCATAGAACCAATAATATTTTTATTAATTTAGGATATCTTTCTTCCTAAAATGATGAAGTATATCTAATTAGGCTCAATCAATAGATGACTATGTTCAACATAAAATCACTTTATATACTTCTTTGGTAATCTTACAAGTAATACATGTCTTATACTCACATAGGTAGATGCATTTAAATTTTTTATTCTATTCTTTCTTTATTTAACTTGATTTACATACTTTTAATTTTTATTGATTTCTTATATCACATATAAAATATTCGTTTCTAGAAAGATATTTTAGACTGGATTATTTTTTTCTGTATGTGTATAATATCATAAAACTAATATAGGTAGATACATTAAATCTCTATTGCTTTCTTTCCTTACTAGAAGTAACACCTTTAGAATATCCTTCACATACATAAATTATTGACAAGGCACATTGCCATATTTATTGTAATGTTTTTGGTTTGTTATCATTATAAAATATTTTTTCAGTGTATAAGCATTATATATACTGTAAACATGATCATAAAAAAACACATTAATTTTGAAAGACAATTCTTCATTAAGATGATATGTGGCTACAATTTTTTATGTATTACTCTCATGCTCATCAATAATAAAATGGCATTTTAGTGTCAAGGATATATGAATCTTCTCAATAATGGTAATATCATCCATTTTATCATCATGAGTTTGTATCTTGTTAACTATTGCCATCATTCCTGAAAAAAATATGTGTCTAACTCTATCATAGTCATCCTAAGCAATTCAGATTTTGTTAAAAGTGTTTAAAGTTGTTACCTCTTTGCTTTAGTTGTTCATTGGTATTTTTTTTCTCATTAAACACCAAATATCCTTGGAGATTTCCTTACAGTTGATGGTTTCCAAGATTGATCAGTCAATTGATTGGAAAAGGTCTCAAAACCTTTCAATTGTTGTTTTTTTTTTTCGTTCTCTACACATCTATTATTGTTGATCCGAATAGTGGTTCAATTATTCCTTGAGAAATAATTTATCAATACTCCTTTGATCTTAAAAATTCTCCATTAACATGCTCAAATGATCATAATAACCATCTAATAGTGGAATGGTCGGTTGAACAAAATTATCAAAAGCCATGATAATTTTTTTTATTGGAACTTTTGTGTTATGATCAAATTACTACCAATACTATGAAGTTATTTTTCAAGATTCACTTTTTGTTATTTTTTTTGTTTGAAATTTCACTTTTCAATGCATTGTGTAATTACTCTATTACCCTTAAAATCAAAACTTTTAAAGTTTGACTTCATGAGCCTATTTGTAATCTCATATTGGTTTTTTCGTTATAATCATTTGGTCATAGAGGCAATTTGGTCTTTTAATTAATATTAACAATAATTTTAAAAAAGTTGACGGCGGTTGTTTTTGGATCTTTTTTTTTTCAACCTTTAATTTTGGTTCACTATACACTACTAAAAAAAGGACCACTAGCATCGGATGTTAGCAACAGAATAATTCAGATGTTGATTTAGTAACAAATTAGTAACAGATTATATATATATTAATTGTTAAATATTAGCAACAGATTTAGCAATGCAAAATCGGTTACTAAAAAAAATATTAAGAATCAGCAACGGATTTTTCATTGCTAATATGACGACATGAATTTTACAATGGAAAAATTTGTTATTGTTAAAAAGAAAAGATTAGAATAATACTTTTATGAAAAAAATAAGAAAAAATTACATGTTAATAATTAATTGGTGCATGTATACCTTGAAAACAAAAACTCACACAGACATATACCAATCCCATGAGCGAAACCTTTCATTCTCCAAAAAAACCTTAACCCACACATATATCCTTTTCTTCTTTCTCTAAAAAACTTATCTTTGTCACTTTCTTAATTTCTTCTTTATGAATATGTGCTCGCAAGAATTTCATCTTATAAGGAACAAATTTGATGCAATAAAGATAGCAAGTATAATTAGAAACCCATGTTTGAGAGATTGTGTTCGTAATTTAGAGAAAATATATATTGTTTTATTAACTAATTTTATCGATGACAAGAATAATTTTATCAATATATTGCAAATTATTTGTTAAATATGGTTGTTGTCACATGCTAATGTTTCTAATTCTTAATGTAATGTTCTTTATCTTCGTAATTCCTATCGGCTAACAAAAGTTTAAAACTTGGCAGATAAATGATGTATTTCATTTGGGAGTGTGGTTGCAGTTGCTTTTCAAAGTGTTTTTCACTCATAACAGTATCAAAATAATATTTTTTTTATCTTTTAAAATTCATTTTTGATATCAGTGCATAAAAAAATGATCTAAAAACATAAAAAAAAATTAATTTGAAGCAAAGAACAAAATAACTGGTTAGAGTTGAAGTGGGGTGAGGTTGGTGTGATAGGAAACAAATATATAGAGAGAAGGGGTGGATTTTATGTTGAATAGAAAAATAAAAGGTGGATGATCAGTTCTTAATGATATTATAGACAAAGAAGAGAGAGAGTGTGTACCTTAGTTTACTGATGTTTACAATCATTAATTTCATGGTTATAATTTGACTTGTGTAATTTACATGCTTCAACAAATAAAGAAAATTGAGAATTCAAATTTCTGATTATAGTTGTATGCAATGATTATTATATCAACAAAATTGATAACTAATGAATGTGTGTACCAAGAAGAGGCATTTACATGCCTAATGTTTTTCAAAGTTTTTGATGTAAAAACTAATATTATCAGTCTTATACATGAAAAACATGAAGAATTATTTGTAGTTCGTATGAATTTTATAATGAAAACCTGTTTATTACTCTTCTCAACTTATTATATATTGAGATAAGAAATATATACTTTTATTTGGTGATTTGAGGTTGTATATGATAAAACTTCAACATGCATTTATAACTTTCTCCAGTTTTGGAGATATTCACCATAAAATGTCTTGAGTTTGTGGTCATAGTGTCAAAACCTCAAATCTGAAGACAATTTGTAGGCTTATGGAATGAACATTGTTTACATATAAATATATGCTTGGTTATTGTCTTGGTAGAGATAACTACATATAACAACGAAGAAATGAAGGAAGGACATGTACTTGTTGAATCATTTTACTTAGTACTAATTCTAATTGGTATTAAATATTAATATATCACTTATTGGATTTTGAAATTCACCAAAACAATATGATAATACTCAATTTATGATTTGCAGTTTATACTTGTTAGAGCATATAAAGAAAAATCTTAGATTTAAGGTTGCAATCTTATATTTACTTCTATTATTTCTTTATTACTATGTATCTTCCTTCTAGTTAAAGTAATGCTATTAATTTACTTTTTTAATTTCTTAACACTAATACTATTGCTCATCTTGTTTTTTTTTCCTAATTTCAGGTTGTTGAACCCTTCAACATCATATTACTTATATGCATTTAGAGTTGCCAAGTTTTTGGGTGCACATTGGGCCCTCTAGGTTTGTCAATGTTGCTTACATTCTTGCTGTCATAATCATCTTTAATTAGTGCTTTATGATGTAGTTAAGAAGTTATTATTTTAACAATATTTTTTGTTCATCTTTTGGCTATTGTTTGTCTATGCATTATAATTGTAAAGGCTAGTTAACAACTATGTTGAGATTTGTCTTTATTTTTTTGGTAGAAAAAATATACATTTTTCAAGGATGATGAACCAATTGTTTCTAAGATTTGGGAAGATAAGACTAGAATTGTTTTGAACTAATTGTTGACACAAGCTCGTAAGAGAGCTATGTCGGACAAAAATGCCACAAATATTATGGATTGCATTAATAAAGGTCTAGTTTGGATAAATAATGATGATTGAAATCAAATGATTAAAGATAGTTGGTCCACTCCTGAATTTCAAAGAGATCAAAATCTATAAGGAATAATCGGCTAAGTGAAACATATGGAAAATTAAACACTCATTCTAGAGGTACAATGTCATTTACATCATATTGAGCTAACATGGTAAGGATTTTTTTGTATTTGTTATAATGAAATTGAAACTTTTATAGTTATATTTTCTAATATATATTTTTTGGTTGATAGTAAGAAAAAACAAGTGGAAAAGAACCTCTATGGGATGATGTGTTTTCGGTGTTGCATTAGAGTGTTAGGTAGCCTTAAACCTTCATATATAATGCAAGTAATTTTTTTACGTAATTTAATTATTATTTAAAGTTAAAATAAATTTATTATTACTTTGAATTTTATTGTAAGAGAATTATAAAAAGATGATTTTAAGATATGAAATTCATCGGGAAACACATCCTTTATTAGATGGAGCAACTTGGTGTGTCGTTATAGAAGGAGTTACAAAGGATAGAATATATGGTGCACCTGGTATGCTGAAATTCATGGTTAGTACGAGTGCTTCATCACAATCCTACATGATGGAGTCAAAACCTCCTAGTTCATCAATTTAGACATTGAAAGCGCAAATAAAGTAAAGAGATTGTCATATTTTATCATTACAACAGGAGATGACTTCTAGCAAAAAAAATTTTAATAACATGGGATACCAAACTTGGGCATCAAATATAGAACAAGGTATGTCGGCACTTATAGTTTAATCTATGCCATCACATGTGGCTCCACAGATGACGACACTTATATATCCCTTATTTATACTAGTATATCGACCTAGGTCTCGACCACCATATATCAATCCCACCTTATAATGGTCAACATTGCCTTGGTTCGTTTCCATTACCACCTTCATGATATAACATATTTATTAAATTATGACTTTAGCCATATTGATGTAAGTTTAACAGAATTTTGAAATTTATTTTTTTAACTTATTATTGTTGATAAAATAATTTCTGGTATTAATATATGTTCTTTATATATTTTTCTACTATTTTTGAAATATCCACAAATAATTATAAGAAATTCAATAAATGAGATTTTTTTAAATAAAAATTCATGTTTTAAAAAAATTTATTAGTCAAATCAACAATAAATTTTTTATTGCTAATTAGCAATGGATCAACAACAAATTTTTCATTGCTGATTAACAACGGATCATCAACGAAATTACAATTGTTGATCAATAATGAAATATCTGTTGTTGATTTATCCAATTAGTAATGAAATTTCAGCAACAAATAAGTTGTTGCTAAAAAATCAATAATTGATAATCCGTTGTTGAGAAATTAGCATCTATAATCTGCATTTGATATTATTGGTTGCTAATTTTATTACTGATTTTTATTAGTAACAGATTTTAGTTTTACCTGTAACGAAGTAGGTAGTTGCTAATAAACCCTTTTTTTAGTAGTGATAATTGAGTTTTCTAATTTGTTTTGATATGGTTTTCATAGTTTTATCACAATCTCGCATCTCATATTGCAGGTTTTGTAAGTGAATCATGATTGGTCTAAACTGATTCAATATGTCGCCTTTTCAATATTATTTTTTTAAAAAAAAAATATGACATCCAATATGTTACAATTTAAGTATTTTAAAAGTGTTTTGGTCAATATTTATCAAATTTTTTACCTTTTAACATCTTTATACTTTTTTTAAGGTTGGAAAAAAATAGTTCAACTTACAGCATAACACTAGTAAAAAACATTAGGATGCAAATTGTAAATATTGTGTTGTGGTGTATAAAAAAATAGGATGCAAATTATTACCCGGTTACTTATATGTTTTTAATTAAATCAAAAGAAATCTCATTCTTTAAGTTTAAGTTAAAGATGATATGGTATATTTTTATTGAGATTTTTGAAAAATAAAAAAAAATAGATCAATAATAGGTTAATTCACCTTAAGTTTCATTTTAAGTTAATTTTATCATAGTGTCTAAGCCGTATATTTTATTTTACAACTTTCAATTGAATCCTTTTTTTTTAATTCTTAATTATATTTTTATTTGAATTTTTCCCATGGTGAGTGAATTATTGTTGTATTCTGATAAATGAAAACTAAATAGTTATCTAGAATTTTTTAACCACAAATAAGTTTTTTTCTTTTTTTATAATGTTTAATTTCTTAAGAGATTAAACAAGATTTTATGACTGTATATATAACTAAAATAAATAAAGGTGTATCCTTTTAAACATCCTTTGAATTATTAATCATTTAGATGAAGAGCTCATTATTAGTTTGTTATGGGTGTAAAATTCTGAAAATGTTTGATAAGTCTACTTCATCTCTTTTATCATATTTTCTCTTATAAATGACTTTATGCATTAAAAAAAAAACTAAGTGGCATATGAGTGAATCCACTGTGGATTCAAGCAGTGCTTTTCGTTGTTCTTCCTTCATTATCACCATTTATCTCGCGTTAATTGGTTCTATCATGGCTTGCTTCTTGGCGTTGTTGCTTGGCAAAAGTCTTCGATTGGTTCTGTATGTTGCAGTCTCTAGAGCACACCTGTTTCTGGGTTTCCAAGGCATGTGTTTGTAAATTATGAGGATCTGGTGGGCTTCATCCTTATTTGGTTAGTGTGCGCGCCATCTTTGTACATTTAATGCCCACCCCACTTGCGGCGTGGTCATGCTTTATTCTATTTGCTAGGTGATCATGCTTTGGTTTCCTGGGATTGGACATGTGGTTGTTTTGGGATGAGTTGGCTTGGCTATTTGTTTCCTTTTCTCTCTTGCCCAAATTCTGGTTTCGTTTGGATATTTCCAGTTGTTGAGGGTTCTTTTCATTTATGGTTTGGTTGGCTTTCCAATTCCTATTCTAATTACTGGTCACTTGGCTTTTCCCATCACTTGCCTCCAGTGGGGGCATTTGTGGTCTGGGTTATTGGGTTGGTGTCTTCTTTAAATTATTTTTTATGCTATACTGGGAAACAATGGGTGTTTTTTGGTGAGATAGTATATAGCCTTTTTTCCCTTCGGATTTCCTCTTATTTGTCATTTGTAGCCTTTCCTTTTAGCCACTAGTTTTTTTACTGTGTTTTTGGCTTCCTCTAGGCAATTATTTTGGTGATTGGCTTCTGCATTCATGTTGTTGCTTTTGTTTGATTATTTGTTCTTTTATTTGTTTTGTGTTGAAATCTCTATTGAAATACATCAGCTCCCTTAATCTTCAAATGTTGTCCTACCGCTTGAGGAGCAAATTAATGAGAATTGGAGAACAATCAGGGATATCCTTTGCATTAATCCCTATGAACATAATGTTTTTTTTTGTAACCTTTTCTTCTTAGGTCAAGATGTTTACGCTTTGCCAATTTACTTGCTGATTTTTGTGTGGTCATCATGCAAGGAATTAACATCTACTTGCATTGAGGTTCATCTGTAGAGCAACAACCATTATTGATTTTGATATATTCAAGGAATAATGCTATCCAAGTTGCCAAACCTGCAATAACAAACTGAGTGGTCGAGTCAACAATTATATGTGTATTGAGCACAATGCTGTAACTTCTTTGCCAGTCCAGTCCTATGGTGAGCAACCTCTTGCATTACATATTGCTTGATTCATTTGATTATATTTCATGTTGACCAGCCTTTTCTTCCTCACTAATTATCTATACATTTATATAGGTTTTGTATGGGGAATGTGTTGATACAAATAGGGAGGGCGTGGCTAACTTTCTTCTGGTTGGTAAAGCTGCTGAAAATTTCTTTGGTCCAATGACGCATCATTATGTGTACAACAGAGGATTCAAAGATCCTTCTACCATTAATTACCCCTTCGATGGCAACCAAGCTCAACAAAACCTGGATTTTTCAGCTGAGATTTGGTTCATTCAGAGCATGCAATAATTAATACGAAATAGTCAAACATATTCAATGATGTCTTCGAAGATGACATCAATAAGCTTCCCCAACAGCAAAAACCATCTGAAGCACATGTCACATTAGACATGATTGCTGCCTCATCAAGCTCTGCAACACCACTTGCGCCCAGCCCTTTCACTCGAATGGACGTTGTCCCATAACATGCAACAACCCCTGGCTCGATTGCTACGCCTTCATCAGAGATTTAGCCAATTCACCAACATATCCTACTAGCCAAAGCAAGACAGAAACTGATGTTTAATACAAAACCAGCACACCATAAGCTAGTTTCTCTTCTTCTTTTTACTGTAACAAGTGTTTCTCTTCCATGTTTGCCGACTTGTTTTGCTCACATATATGCTCACTTATAAATATCAAGTTCACGCTTCAATAGCTCATTCCACTATGGGGTGACTTTTTTTAACTTTAAATCTATCTTTTCTCGTGCGCCACTTACTTTAACGATGGAATTGTCAGGCAACCACAACCAACACTTATCTCTTTAATCCTTAACACACAATTTTGCCCTTTCATTAGCTTTGTATTTTGATTTTTTCTCCACTACCGCTGTTGCAATGTAACCACTACTATTGTTGATGTTTAACATTGCACTTAACTAGCTTCTCATGGTACATGCACTGTCATGCTTAATTTTCACCCCAATGTACTGTAATATTTAATTTGCCTTCTTTTTGCCCACCTTAGAACTTCAAATCTACGTTCGCTCTATTACAGTGTGTTATTTGACTTGATTTTTTCTTAATAAAGCTTCATCGATTCTCAAAAAAAAAAATCAACGAAACTCGAGTCATTTATCTAGTCTTTCATTGTGTAAACATGTCATAATAAAATTAAAATTAAAGAAAAAATCATCACAAAACCAATAATTACTTAGTGAAGAGAACAATAGCAAGAATTGAAGCCAAAATAAACCCCACATAGCTACATTGTTTCACAAGATAGAAGCAAAATGCATATATAAGAAAGAAAATCAACATCATTTTCTAAAAAAATAAGTAACACTAATAATTGATGGGAAAATAGGCAAAAAGGCATTGTTTCAAAAATGTGCCAAAAAATAACTATATATATATTTTTTCAAAACGGCACCATTCTATAAGAAATAACACTAATAGTTGATAAGAAAAATAAGAAAAACAACATTATTTTGAAGACATGCCAAAAAAAATTTAAAATATTTTTTTGTCAAAACATGTCTTGTCATAAGTCAAAGCTGTAAAGCAACGTCATTTTGAAAGCCAAACAAAAACCATTTAAATGAATAGTGAAACCCCACTTTTTTAAGTATTGATCAATAATTTCATTAAATTTATATTTGATGGAGTGATAAATAATGTCCTATTTAAAAAAAAAACTAGTAGTAATAGTAGTAGTAATAATAATAATAATAAAACTTGAGCTTAAAACCAAACTCTATTGCTTGTTTAAGATGCAACCTAGATACATAGACCCGAAGAAGGTAAATGCCACACCATTTACATAAATAAAGAGATGGCATACCCGCGCGCTGCCGCGGATTTATAAAACAAATATACTTGATAGTGTTATAATTGTGAACTAGTGTTAGATAAGTAATAGAAACTACAGGTATGATGGAGCTAATATTTCATGACGGAAAAAAAAGTTGTGTTGGTGATAAAAAACTTAGAGACTGAACAAAATGATTTGTAGCAATCCACAGTGTTTTGGGAGGAAAGATATAGTGCTTTCGCCACATGATTTAGCTTTTCTGTTAATAAAAAACAAAAAAAATTACAAAGCTAAATTTTCTACCAACTTAATATTAAAAAAAAAACCAACAAAGATAATTTTGGAAGGAAAAAAACCCATGAGGAAAAATGTTATAGCAATTGACAATGTTTTGTGATGAAAATTACAGTGTTTTCCCCAATAAAATAAAATAAAAAACCATTTAGAGAAATATTGTAGCAATTCATAGTGTTTTATAAGAAAAACTACAATGTTTTTCCCATATGATTTAGCTTTATTGTAATTATAATTCTTAACCAACTCAATATTAAAAAAAAAATCGACAAAAATAATTTTGAAAAAAATCATATGGGAAAACATTGCAACAATTCATAGTATTTTAAAAAACAAAAATTATAAAGTTAAATTCTTAATCAACTCAATATTAAAAAAAATCAAATTGACAAAGATAATTTTAGAAAAAAAACAACCAAAAAAAGGGGGGGAAATCATGTTGGAAACACTATAGCAATTCATAGTGTTTTGTGATTAAAGCTACAATGCTTCCCTACGTGATTTAGCCTTATTTGTAATAACTTGTTATTGTAATTCTCAACAATGTTTTGTGAGGAAAGATACAGTGCTTTCTCCACATATTGTAACTGTAATTTTTAACCAGCTCAATATTAAAAAATAAAATAAAAGAAGATAATTTCGAAGAAAATCATAAAAAAATAAAAACAAAAAAAAATCATGCGAAAAAACATTGTAGCAATCAACAATGTTTTAAAGAACAAAAATTCAAAACTAAATTCTCAATCATCTCAATATAAAAAAAATTGACAAATATAATTTTGAAAAATAAAAAAATAAAATAGAAAACTTATGTGAGAAAACACAGTAGCAATCCATACTATTTTAAAGAAAAAAAATTACAAAGTGAAATTTTTAACCAGCTCAATATTTAAAAAGTAAAATAAACAAAGATAATTTTAGAAAAAAATAATTGAAAAAAAGAAAAAGGAGGAAAGTTGGAACAAAAAAAATGAAAAAGTGCAAAAAAAGAAGTAAAAAAAGAAGAAGAGAGGAATGCATTGTGGATTACTATTGTAATCCACAGTGCATTGGGTGTGGAAGAATAGTGATTTCCTCACACCTTTTAGTTTTATGCATAGTTTTTAAACCCGACCTGGTATAATGATCGGGTCACGAGTCAGATGGGTTGACTTTGACCAAAAAAAAGAATTTTTCAAACACAACTATTATGTCCTCTCAAAGCAGCAACCTTAGTCTCCACAAACTCAAGATTAACCCAAAAACACAATTAAACTTTGATTGAAACAGTCACAATTGGTGGGTGAATTTTTCAAACAGCAGATCAAATCCTAACTCAAGCATATATGAAATCCCATTTTTCCCAACTCTTAAAGCGAATCAAATCGTTTTCCATTTCATCGATTAATACCCTGATTTATTCTCTATTCTCTTATCCCTCCTGAGAGCTGGAAATCTCCCTATAAGAGCCAAGTGCCAAGGAAAGGAAAACTTGGAAACATCCACTGACAGAATCTAACATAACACATCCATTTTTTTTGACCAATATCATTCCCATCTATACCTTCTTTCTAATTTAGAGCCTGTTTGGCTACAAGGTAGAGGTTGCGTTTCTTCAAAAACGCACTGAGCAAATGTTTGGTTAAGAAAAAAAAGTTGTTTACTGTGCATGGGTCCCACAATAAATTGTGTGCGAAACGCAGGCAGATGGAAAGCAGAAAAATGCTGCTTTCTTGCGTGGCTCTCAATTCAACCATGCTACACTGTTTAGTGAACAATGGAGGCATGATACACTGTTTACTGAACAGTGTATCATGCCTCCACTGTTCACTGAACAATGGAGGCATGTGTCCATTGTTCAGTGAATAGGGGAGGCATACTTCACTGTTCACTGAACAGTGAAGCATATGAACATTGCGAATTGCACTGTTCACGTGAAATTCTTTTTTTTTTTTAGTGTGTTAATTTTTTAACATTTTTTTTAAAAAAACACTAGTATAAAATGAATTAATTAAATTCACTCGCACTGTAATATCAATTTTATACCTGATAATATTTTATCTACGCTCAAAAAATTATGAAAACTATAATTATTATCGGATGAATTTTGTACGTAATGGAATTATAAATAGTTTAATAGAATAATAAAAAGTATTTTTTATAAAGTATTTTTTATTTCATGATGTAATAGGAGTAATTAATTCTACAATATTTAAATTTAAAACCATTAATATTAATATATATTTTTTAAAATTATTTTATAACCTCAATTTCAAAAACATTCTTAACCAAACACATTAAACTACTTTTTTTTCAACCTCAATTTCAACTACAGTTTTAACCAAACACCTATTTTTTTCAAATCAACCTCAACTAAAAGTATTTTTTTATAAAATAACTTTTTTCAAATCACAACCACAACAACTACCGCAATATCAAACACACTCTTAGTAGCAGCCCCCATCTTCTAGAGAGCGTACCCTTTGTTTCTACTCTTTCTCTCATCTAAGAAAAACTACGAATCTAAATAAGAAAAGAAAAAGATTTTCTTTTCCTCTCAGATCTCAGACCAATGAGGACAGCGGATTGAACAATCCACTTGAGTAACTCGAACGAAAGAAAGAGCAGAAAAATGAGAGAAGCGATTAGGTTTTTTGTGATTCTGTCTTTATGTTACAAATGGGTTGATAGTAAAAAACTAAAACGGTAACATTTTATATATATAAAACAACCGGGTCTCAGCCGGGTTTACCCGGATCGACCAGGTTTTGCCGAGCTAATTCCTTAACCAGGTTTTTCATCAACCTGGCCCGGTTCCAGTCCCGGGTCCCGGGTCGACCCACCGGGCCGGGCCGGGTTTTAAAACTATAGTTTTATGTATAATATATTATATGTCTTTATTTTCCTCGACAAATCTTATCCATATGAAATTTAATTTTTTACATGAGCCACCATGTCAAATCATTTTTAGGCTAGTTTTGGATGCAAAAATACATGAAAAACACTCCCTTCAATATTCCGAACACAAATAATATCTTAAAATTATTTTAAACCAGCAAATCAAAATAAAAACTCAATTTTCAAGATGTAAAATTTCAAAGTCATATATCTCGCAAGCTCTTCAATAAAGTTGTGTAATTTTTATATCTATTAATTCCCCACATGAGCTTACATTTGATGGCAATCTTGGTTGATTTTGTGAACGGATTCCATTTGATTAAAATCCTCTGTATTCTATTTTTCTATGTTTCTCTTATTTTTATGATATTTTTTGTTTTTTATTTTTTTCAAATCCAATGGTTGGAATTAATTGTTGTGAAGTTATCAAATTAATTAAACGATGGAGATAGAGATGAGAATCTTAAAATATTTTAAGGAACGTTTTAAAAAAGTATTATTATTATTATTTTTAAAAAACTATTATTTATGTTCCTGGAATATGCTTTTTACGTACCTCTTGTATGAAGGAGTGTAAATTGGTCAATTCAAAAGACTTTATTTCAATATTTTCTTTTAAAAAATAATAATTAAAACAGACTTATTTTATTTTAAAAGTCAAGAAAAGTCTTTTAACTAGGTTTGTCGAGTTGACTGATTTTGACTGGGTAAATAGTTTAACCCGAAAATCAATCTAGAACAGTTTATATAATTGACCCGTTAAAAGCAACCTGTCGGATTAGTAATTTTCTTGAATAAATACACTGTATATTGGCCTCTTTTCATCGTCTTAAGCTCCTTTTCACTTTCCCCACTCAAAACACTTTTTTCTTAAAGTATTTTTTATTTTAAAATATATTAAAATAATTTTTTTTATTTTTAAAATTAACATATCAAAACAATTTATAATATAAAAAGAATATTAATTTTCAGTAAAATAAAATTTAAATTTTTTAAAAACACGAATAAGCCGACTCATAACCCTCAGGAACTGATAAGGAATCAAATCAAGCACTGATATTTCTAACCCAGTAAAGACAGTAGGAGCAACTAGTATTCTTCAGATGACTCGTGCAGTTCTTAACAGAATTCTTAAAAGTACCTAAAGAAAACTAAAACCAAACCCAGATACATATGCGGGCAAATGAGCGATCTGTGGTCCAGCTCGTTCGTTAGTACAGTATTAAGGTTTAATTAAGATCAAATATAACAAGAAGTGCAGTGGACGTGCCGGAGTGGTTATCGGGCATGACTAGAAATCATGTGGGCTCTGCCCGCGCAGGTTCGAATCCTGCCGTTCACGGATTTCGTATATCTCTTTTGCTTTAACCAAAACTCTTGAGACACGTGTCTTTTTTAGATAATTTTATTTTGCCTAAAACGAAAAGGCTACAGTGCCGTGGTATAAACACCCAATCCATCCCGCTCGCTGTGATTTTTCGAATCCCCCAACTTAAAACAACAGCCAGTTTTTCCCCCATCTCTTCCTCTACTCTCTGCGATTTCATTTTTTTTTTCAAATGATGGAACTGGAGGATCCGCTGCAGGGATACAGCGGATTGTCTCTCTTCCGAAGAACATTAGGCTCTCTTCCTAAGCCTACTCATGATCCCGATGATCTTCTCTCCGCCCACACTCTCCTCAAATCCCTGGTATC
>Ga0325405_1003322_pt1 | contig 16569 bp, 16 predicted proteins | sample PopdelMetagenome_21_FD_205663 | JGI IMG/M metagenome (GOLD analysis project Ga0325405, IMG submission 205663) | Populus deltoides microbial communities from Bellville, Georgia, United States - Xylem-Control-R2 | ecosystem: Host-associated > Plants > Phyllosphere > Stem > Wood/Secondary xylem...
TGACATGGGGATAGCATGGAAAGTCCTATGAAAAGTCATTGCGCCTTTTTCTTTAGGTGAATTTATCCCCATTTCAGCAGAATAGTACCTTTTCGCCCATTGCATCTTGTATAAGAACCGTGTCCCCAGACATTCTACCAACAACCTCTCCTGTGTTCGTTTCCTTGTCAAAGAAAGCAATGTCTTGTCTCAATATAGTTTTCAAATACAAACTCCTTATGCGTGATGACTGTCTTTCCCCTGTGACTATCCAGCAAGTCACCTCTGACAAGAACCAAACACGTGGCTTTTTCCTGTTAATTCACAATTCATCGCAAAAATTTATTTTGGTTTTAAGAATGAGATGTGCTTACGAAGGCAGGCTGCTATTCCAGAACCGACTGCCAAGTAGACATACTTCAGAGAGACCTGAAATATTTGCAGGTACCATTAGTAAAATATTTATACTTCCAATTCAAACAATTCAAGAACGAAACAACAGGGGGGTTGGTAAAATCCCTAATGTCAAATCCCAATTTACAGCCTAACTATTGAGGGAAAATTATTATCAGATGTCAGGTAAGTCCAATTCTATAGGCATGGTTCCAACAACAAAAATATGAAAACTAGTCTGGTACTGTACACTTAAGCATATGACAGCATTTTTATACCTTGGAGACCAAATCAGTCATGTCTTTGCTAAGCTGGTTATTTCCAAATGCATTGATCACGTCTCCCAACAGTAAAGTCATGAGAGGCATGGCCAAGCCGTTCCCAATTGCACCAAGTGTGCCCAAAAACATCAACAGGAAATCAGTAGAATCTGAAAACGAGAAGAGCTTAAAAAATGGAACTGATTTACTCTTCTCATCTTCTTTGCTATTCTCAGGTTCTTCTTGAATCCCGTTATTGCCGAGGTGCCTCTCATCATCGTTGTATGGTGAAGAGGTGGTGGCTTGATGGATCCTTGCATCGCCTTCCAAGCCATTTTCCATCATCCTGAACCAGATATTAAATCAGACTCTACACCGGTCTCAAAATTCACAGAATTTATGTTGCAGTCTGCAAAGCACATATACTCGCTAAGTTTAATCAACTAAGTGGACAAACTGTAGTTGTATTCAATGTTTTTAGAAAATTGAAACACTTCAGTGGATGGATCAATGTTCGTAATAGAAAATACCAATAGCACCTTAATCACTAATCCTAGTCAAGGACTTTCTTTACAAGTGCGTTTGAATAGTCTTCATTTGATTTAAATAACTAGCAGGATTAGAAAGGATTGAAAGTTCATGATATTTTACTTCAAATGCATATTAAATGGCATGGCAAGCGGGACAAACAAGCGAAAATTGGTCTGGAAAGGAAGAATTTGCCACCTTCTAGAAAGTCAAATGGACCATAATGGAGGTGCTGATTCAAAGTTGTGACGCTCCATCCCTGTTACCATATTTTAGAAGATAAAAAGTGCATATGACAGTATTTCTCCATTTAATATGCATTTGACTAACATCCCCTGAATATTCAATTCGCCCTTACTCCACCATCAAACAAACATCACCTCTTGTAGCAGATTTTCATTAAATTTCTCGTCATCTTAATTCGATCACAGAACTCATCTTTTCAATCTTCTTTGAATCCTCAAACTGGCAGTTCGTTGGCAACTGTCATGTTATTGATTTACCCGCTTTGAGGGATTAACTAGTTTGTTGATGGCCTTATGACAAATACTCTAAGCAGCTAGGAATCTATATATAACATGAAATGTTTAGACACTCCATGAAAGAGTATATAGCTCGGTTGTGATAATTAAAGAGAAGAGCCCATGTTTGTGAAAACAACTGATCCTCGCCCTGTCTTTTTAATTCAGTACTTGAAAGATAAAAGGCTGGCTGACAAGCTCTTTCTCTTGTATTCGGAAGAGAGAGAGAGAGAGAGGTGTCTAATTTCTTCGTTCATTCAACAAAAGAAAGAAACGCTTGCAATCTATGGTGTCCATTCAACTAGTACTTGAAAGGAAAAGAAAAGCAGCAAGGAACTTGCATGCAAGACGACTTTCTATTCCAATGAAATCATTTCCAGCACCCCCACAACCCATTAAAGCATAGCAAACCATAACAAACCAAGCAAATATCCAAAGAATGATACAAAAGAGAATTTCTTTGAGAAGCAAATTAATTAGCAAAGAGAGCCAAAAGGAGGGAGGGGGGCTGAAATGAGCAAAATACCTTAGGATTTTGGCACTGTGGACTTGAGTAATGAAATCTTGGTGCCTTCAGGCAGGCATATCGTGTTTTAGCTAGTGACAGTTTTCCAGTCTCGTTATAGCATGATTTTCTTCGAATATAAATAACAATAACAAAAATATAACTGGATGACAAACAGGCCGACTTCTTTGGAATATTTTTTTTAAAATAATATTTTTATGTTTTTATTTTGTATTAATATTAAAAATAAATTTTAAAAAATAAAAAAATTATTCTTTAAAAAACTATTATTAACTGAGGCGTAGTTTTTTTTTGAAATATATTAAAATAATATTTTTTTAAAAATTTATTTTCATATGAAAATAATAAAAATATTAATTTAAAATAAAAAGAGTCAAATGTTTCGCTCTCGTGATTGTGAACCGTTTTGTCTTTTCATTTTTATTCAAGGATATGTGACTAAATAACTCCTCCTCTATTGTGTGCACAACTGTACACCTTTATTGTTAATTCCCTGTCTTCTAGAAGCCGTATATTTTGTTTTATTCCGCAAAAAAAAAAACAAAAATCACAAATTAGACTCAGTCACCGCAGAAATCACGTGTATTTATTATATTCTATTGTTTTTACTTCTGTAGCTCACATGGAAATTTTAGAATATTATTAGTTTTTTTTTTATAATGTAAAATGGAGTTTTATTGATATTAATGAAGATACGAATAAATCAATGTTTCACACAATAAAAATGGTATTGTAGTGATAATTATTTTTTAAAATATTATTTGATTAAAAATATATTAAAATAATATATTTTTTATTTTTTAAAATTAATTTTTAATATTAAAAAATTAAAATAATCTAAAAAAAATTAATTACACGAGATTAAAATAGAAGGTACTCAAATCTTTCTTGTATGGAAGGAAAAAAAAGAGAGGATACTTGTGAATTTTTGGATTAAAAATAGTATTTGTCCATACTTGAGAATTTATTTTTAAATACATTAAGTGAATATATTAGATTAATATAAGAATGCACATTATATATATAAAAAAGTAATTTAATCTCAGCTCACATATAAACTTATTTAAAGATATATTTTAGGTATTTTACGAAAAACTCCCTACTGTTTATGATTCCAACACCAATAAGAATCGCATACATTGTTGCGTGGGCCATGATGAATAATTGAAAATTGGTGCCCCGACAGAAGTTCTCCCAGCGCTGATCACGTGAAAATGATCCTGTGCGGTATAACCTTGTCAAGCATGGCGTGCTCCTCAGCATCCGGAGTCATCACAAATTGATAATACGTGGATTTACATGTTATACATAATTAATTAATTAATTAATTAATTAATTTGTTGATCAAGCTTTTTTTTCTTTTTTAAATTGATAATTTTGATACTCTTCCGATATGATAAGAAAAAGCCAAATTAAGAAAGGGCCAAATATTATTGAGAACTGGATGGATCCTGAAACACCGCATGGACTAGTCAAATAAAGGACTCCTTATGCTTAGAAAATTACTATATCAGGATCTTTCCGGGAACGAGATGTTCCTTGAAACCCGATCCTCAATCATTACAAGATTGCGCCACGTGTTATGTTTTGCCGGCGTGAGTTTTAATTGCTGTTTATTTTGGCGGGTGTTTTTGTATTTTTCTTTAATATTCTTAAATTATTTCACCGGATATAAAAAATATTTTTTAAAAAATAAAATATATTTTTTTAATATATTTTAAATAAAAAATACTCCAAAAACAACAACAGTACCAACTATACTCTTCGCATGTAATTCGGGTGTTTGGAAGTTTGATAAAATATATTAAAATAATTTTATTATTTTTTAAAAGTTAGTTTTGAGATTAACACATCAAAATAATATTAAAATATTAAAAAATATTAATTTAAAATAAATAAAAATATAAAATATTTTTAAATTTTTTTAAAAATACTCTTAAAATATAAAAAACAAATATGTTTTTGAGAATTACAGAAAACATGCAGCCTCCTCTCCCGTAAAAGAAAAGGAAAGTAACAATCTCGAATAAAAATAAAATAAAACAAGAACAGTTAATAAATAAATGACCTTTCTTTTTTAAGAAAATCCTGTCTTGCATCTTGAAAAGGTCAAAGGAGAGGCAGGAGGAGAGATGAAGCAATGGTCAAGATGGTGGCAGCCAGTACTGCAGTGCAGTTTCCGATGACTAGCAGTTCAAGCTCACACGGAAGAATTGGGATAATTATGGTTATTTAATTTGATTTCTTGAATTATTAAAGTAATGGTTCTTCGCAGCGTAAGAAAAGCCATAGGGAAATGCAATGTAGCCATCGCTGAAGAAGATGACACGACGTTTTAAGATCTTGTAAAGATTGCTACCATATCACTTGAATGAATTTCTTGATTTATATAAGAAGAAGATCGTGCAGTCCTTCTGCCTTCAGTGACAAGTTAATTAACAAATGAAACTCTTGACCTGATAGAATATATATATATATATATATATATATATATATATAAAGCTTGAAGGCTTGACTGTACAAGGAATTAATTTGGCAAAAGGCTAGCGAGTTTGAAACCGATGATCTCACGCCCCCAGCAGGATGACTTTCCAGGGAACTGCTGTGGAAATATATGAGATAGATTTTGACAAAATAAGAGGTTGACTGGAGAAAGATTATACTGCTCTTTTCTTCAGAGCACGCCAAGAAATTATAGCCAAGTGGATCAAACCCATAGCCCTTTGAAGATGGTGTGTTTTCCAGGCATCTTGCAGTTTCATGACTAAAATGAAGCCACCAATAAATCATCATCGTCCAAGTCAATTTCAGAGGGTCCTCCCCACCGCTTTCTTACTTGCTTGATAAACTAGGAGTGGCCAAAGTCTTCTCTCTTTTATATATATATATATTAAAGATGGGACAGAATATTTGAATGATAGGAACATGACTGGCAGCCCATCTATGACTTTTGATCTCCTGAATTAAAATTCATTTCCAACGCCGTAGGAATTTCGGAATTCGTTAAAAACTATAGTCATTGGCTAGCTCTCTTTAGTTTTTTCCACACCGATTCCCACCAAAAAGGTCAACTGTTTATATTCTTACTCCACACATAATGACCTATACAAGCAAGTACTGTGTTTGTTTTTTCTGTCTGCCCCTGCTTTTAAAAAGTTTGATTTTTTTTTAAATTAATTTTTTTTTAGTATTTTTATATTGTTTTGATATGTTAATATCAAAAATAAAAAAAATATTTTAATATATATTTTTTAAAAAAACACTTTAAAAAATAATTTTTATCATAATCTTAAATATTATTTATTAATATTAATATATTTAAAAAAAACACTTCTATCGTAATCTTAAATACTGTTTATTGGTGCTGCATTAGGGTTACTTTTTTGAAATTCCAACCGCACTGTATAAGCAACAAATCTGTAGCGTATAGCTTCTTTCGCTGCCAGTATTCATTGGTCAGAACTAAAGATGTTAGACAGATTGTGTAATATGACTGTAAATCTCCTTAATCATGAGAGGAGATGTCTTGGCATTATATAACGAAGTTACAGCTTAAGAGTCCTATATAATAGGATTGGATAAGTACAAGGGAACAAACTGATAGATACAACGAATTCTACGCTAAGTACAATTGATCTTAAGAATAACTTTTATCACCCCCTTATAAGGTAAGCGTGGGAGAAGGAAGAATGCAAAGCTTGTTTCGAAAGAGAAAGAATTGTGGTTTAGACACACCTTTTGTAAGGGAGTCAGCAAGCTGCAGGGAAGAGGTAACGAGTTGTAACTTCAGGAAGCCATTAACAACAAGCTCATGGACAAAATGGTAGTCAATGGCAATATGTTTGGACCGTGGACGAGTAACAGGATTACCATCCATGAAGATGGCACTTTGATTGTCACAGCACAAAGTAGGGGAAGCTGGTAATGTAACATGAAGGTTTTTGAGTATTTGAACAATCCAAGCAATATCAGCAGTTGCGACAGCTAAGGAGCGATACTCAGCTTCTGCACTGGATCGCGAGACAGTGCTCTGTTTCTTGGAAGACCATGAAATTAAATTGGAACCAAGAAAGATTGCATAACCAGTGGTAGATCGACGAGTGTCAGGGCAACCGGCCCAGTCAGCATCGGAATAACCAAGAAGTGCATGAGTAGATTGTTTCTGCAGCTGAAGACCATAGTGAACAGTGCCTTTAATATATCGTAAAATGCGTTTAAGTGCACGAAAGTGATCCTCTATTGGAGAGTGCATAAATTGGCAAATGAAATTAACGCTGAATGACAAATCAGGTCTGGTGATGGTCAGGTATTGTAGTGCACCGGCCAAAGAACGAAACAAGGTAGGATCAGTATATAAAGTTCCTCCAGCTGTCAAATATTGTCCCACAATAAAGGGTGTAGAGATTGGCTTAGCATCAACCATGGAAGCTCGCTGCAAGAGATCAATGGCATACTTTGTTTGGATGAGGAGGAGACCCTGATTAGTAGGCTGAACTTCAACACCAAGAAAATAATGAAGGGCACCTAAGTCTTTCAGTGAGAACTCATTGGAAAGAGAAGCAATAAACTGATGAACTAGAGATGTGTTACTGCCAGTAATTACGATGTCATCAACATAGAGGAGTAGATAAATTGTCCCGAGAGTAGTATGATAGACAAATAATGATGAATCAGCTTTGCTGGAAAGAAAACCAATCTGAAGCAGAAAAGAGCTGAAGCGATGGAACCAAGCTCTAGGTGCTTGTTTGAAGCTATATAGTGCTCGTTTGAGACGACAGACATGCCGAGGAAACAAAGGATCAGTATAGCCTGGAGGTTGTTCCATGTAGACTTCATCATGAAGAATTCTATGGAGAAATGCATTATTAACATCAAGCTGATGTAAACGCCAGCTAGATGTAAGTGCCAATAAGAGAATCAGGCGAACAGTAGCTGGGTGAACAACCGGACTGAATGTGTCATCAAAGTCAAGACCTTTAATCTCAGAAAACCCTTGAGCCATGAGACGTGCTTTATGACGCTCAATTGACCCATCAGATCGGAGTTTGGTCTTAAAAATCCATCGGCAGCCAACCACATTGTGTGATGCAGGACGAGGTACCAGAGTCCAAGTGTCATTCCTCTGCAAGGCTTGAATTTCAGAGTCCATAGCAGACAACCATTCAGGATGTTTGGCTGCTGATTTAAAGCCTCGTGGCTCCTTGGGAGCAAGGAGAGTCTGAAAGGGCTGCAAAGAAGAGCAAACAATCATAACATGTTGGACCCGTGGTTTAACAATACCAGCATTCCCTCGAGTAACCATAGGATGGCTGTTAGTAAGTAGAGAAGGTGGGGAAGACTTGAGAGATGGTGAGGCTACATTGGAAGAGGAGGGAACAGACAGTGGAGTGGAGGAGTCTACAGATATGGGAAACAGTGGCGCTAGACTATCACTACAAGGCAAACATGAGGAACTGGATGATAATGGTGAGAGGACAGAGTCAACAGCTGAAAGAGAAGGACTAGACACACATTCTGCACATTCAAAGAAAGTATTATAGTCATTGGTGGATGACATATTAGTGACATAACCATCGATATAGGAAAAAACAGTTTCAAAAAACTTTACATGACGAGAGACATAGACACGATGTGTTTGTCGATCGAAGCATCGAAAACCCTTGTGAAGGGTACTGTAACCTAAAAAGACACACAGAGCAGATTTTGGAGATAATTTATGTGGCGAATAATCACGTAAATAAGGAAAGCGAAGACACCCAAAGGTGCGAAGCATGGAATAATCAGGTTTCTTACCAAACAGTAGATCATAAGGAGTCTGACCACCAAGAGACGATGAAGGGAGTCGATTTATGAGAAATACTGTCGTAGAGAATGCCTCAACCCAAAAGGATACTGGTAGATGAGCATGAAACATAAGAGTAAGGCCTGTTTCTGTAACATGCCGATGTTTGCGTTCTGCAATGCCATTTTGGCTGGGAGTATATGGACATGCTAGACGCTGAACAATACCATGAGATTGTAAATGATTTTGAAACTTAGTATTGGTAAATTCAGTCCCACCATCACATTGAAATGGTTTTAGTTTTGCTGAAAATTATGTGGTAATGTAATTTTGGAAGTTGATGAATGTATCAAAACAATCAGATTTATGTTTCAAAGGAAACATCCAGCTGAATCGAGTACAGTCATCGATAAAAACAGTAGAGTAACGATAACCATTAACAGAAAAAATTAGTGATGGGCCCCATAAATCACATTGTAAACGATCAAAGGGAAGGGCACAACGTTTATCATTAAGAGAGAATGGTAAATGATGACTTTTACCAAGTTGACAACCATCGCAATATGAATAATCTGTTTGAGTCAATTTGTCACTACAAGAAATAGATCCTATTCTAGACAGAGAGGCAACTAAACGAAAATGTGGATGACCTAGACGTGCATGCCATAGTCGAACTGTGGCTCATGGCTTATTGGAAGAAAGAAGTGAAGCAAGAGCGCAGTGATGTTGATCAAGAACGTAGAGACCATTCTCACATCGACCGACCCCCAGTACCGTTCTGGTAGCTAGATCCTGTATCACAAAACCAGAAGAATCAAATATAACCTAACAGTTAAGTTGTTTTATGAGTTGACTAATAGAAATAAGATTTTTTGTAATGTCTGGAACAACAAGAACATAAGACAAAACAAGGGAGTTTTGAGGAACAATATTAGAAACAGAACCTTTATGAGAAATTGGAAGAGATTGTCCATTACCAACCAGGACACGTTCATTGCCAGTGTAAACAGTGGAGACATCCAAATTGTCCGAGTTATTTGTTATGTGAGAGGTGGCACCGGAATCAGGAAATCACTCATGATTATTGAAATCTTGGACTGTGCATGCAGAAAAGGCTTCAGCGATGTTTGCAGACTGTTTCTTTTTAAGCTTCAGGAAATTCCAACAACGTTTAGCCAAGTGACCCTCTTTGTCACATAGTTGACAGTAAACCACAGTGTTGGATGGTGGTTTAACACTGCCAGAGTATGTAGAGGACGTGGAAAATCGCGGCTTTCCTCTCTTTGGTTCTGACCTACGTGAAGTCTGTTGTGTATAGTAAACAGAAGTGGATGGTGAGTGGGAAATAGATTTTGCAAATATCTCATGACTCACTGCTTTTGGAACAATCTCAGAGAAGGAGGGTAATGGATGTTGTGAGATCATTGTGGTAGAGAAAATCTTGTAGTCTGGTCCCAATGCTTGTAAATACCAATGGACTTTATCTGTGTCACCAACAGGACGACCAATGGCTGCCAGTTGATCACAAAGTCCTTTGAAAATTCTGGAGAACTCAGCAACAGATTGAGATCCTCGCTGCATTAACTGAAGTTCATCTTTGAGTTGCAACTCACGAGTCTTTGATCGGTGTGAGAAGGAAACTTCAAGAGCTTGCCAAGCCTCATGTGAGTGTCGTAAACCCAACACCTCACTCATGGACTCTTCCGTGAGGGAAGAAAGCAACAAACTCAGAAGCATTTGATCTGTATGTAGCCAAGAATTGTGAGCAGGATTTGGCTTTGTGACTCCACTGGAATCAGTGATCACAACACATGGAGCAACAACACTCCCATCCAAGTAACCAAAGAGTTCTTGACTAGTTAATAGGGGAACAAACTGATTTCTCCATAATAGATAATTGGAGGAGGTCAGTTTAATGGTAAGCATGTGCACCATTGTGTTGAGCGGAAGAGAAAGGTATGAAGAAGATGAATTTGCCATGATTTCAATCTTCAACCGAGGCTCTGATACCATAAAGATATTAGACAGATTGTGTAATACGGCTGTAAATCTCCTTAATCATAGGAGGAGATGTTTTGGTATTATATAACCAAGTTACAGCTCAAGAGTCTTATATAATAGGATTGGATAAGTAGAAGGGAACAAACTGATAGATACAATGAATTCTATGCTAAGTACAATTGATTTTAAGAATAACTCTTATCAAGAACTTGCACTACATTTTAAAAGAAGACAAACAGGTTTGGAAAAAGAGGAGATAGCAGCCCGTCATTAAATAATGAAGTGGCTGAATAATTGGAAATGCTGAGCTCGTTGACTTAAGCTGTCGAGGCAGTCATGTGGAGGGCAACCAAGGAGGCATAAAAACCATCTTTGATATGGATCAAAGTATCATGCTTGCCTTTCTCTACAATAACTCCATTTTTAACCACTGCAATAACATCTGCATTCTTGATTGTAGATAACCGATGGGCTACAACGACCGTAGTCCTGTTCACCACGACTCGGTCCAGTGCATCTTGAACAGTTCTCTCAGATTCAGCATCCAGTGCACTGGTAGCCTCGTCCAGTAGAAGCACTCTGGGACTTTTGACTATAGCACGTGCAATGGCTACCCTTTGTTTCTGCCCCCCTGACAATTGGACACCTCGCTCTCCTACTATGGTATCATAACCCTGCATTTTGCGTTATGATATTAGCATCTTGGCTTCCAGTAACAACATTAAGAGAGTGCATGCCTGAGTTTTTATTCCTAGCTATTTCTGCAAAAGCCTACTAGATAGAACCTCTACCATAGCTGCTTGCTTTAACAAATGTAGCTGTGTACTTAATATCAGGAGATGATCACTGCTCCATAATTCTCTAATTACCTGTTGTAGACTACTGATGAAATTGTGTGCATTGGCTAGCTCTGATGCAGCTAAAATCTCTGTCTCCGTCGCTTTCCCTTGTTTTCCATATGCAATGTTGGCACGGATTGTATCATTAAATAGGACTGGTTCTTGGCTCACGAGTCCCATCTGCTGCCTCAGCCACTTGAGTTGGAGACTTTGAATGTCAACTCCATCTAGAGTTATATGACCTGAATGAGGATCATAAAATCTTTGCAACAATGATATCACCGTTGATTTCCCACTTCCACTCTCTCCAACCAGGGCTACAGTCTAAGACAACAGATTCAAACTAAAACAATTAAGAAATTGACATTTCAAACGACATGACAGCACTGGTTCCTGGATTCCATTTTTCTTAAGACAATATGCTAGGAACAATTAAGCAGATGGGTTTTAAAGCATGAGAAATTACCTTGCCAGAATGAATCACCAAGCTGAGGTCCCGGAAAATTTGAATATCTGGCCTAGTTGGATACTTGAAGCTTATGTGATGAAGTTCAATCTCTCCTCTCACACTGTCTAATTTCGTACCTGACTCGTCACTTGCATCCATCTTTGACTTTCGGTCTATAATAGAGAATATGGATGCAGCTGCAGTCTTGGCACTGGAGGAATCAGGACCGAAGGAACTTGTTTGAGAAATTCCAATGGCTGCCATGGTCAAAGCGAAGAAAACCTGCCAGAAGACACATGGATAAGTATCATTAAAACATTAGTAGTCCCCATGAAAATAATTAGGAAGATATGCCCACCCGAAAAACTTCGGTAAATGTTGTTTTCCCATGCTGGACAAGTTGAGCTCCCGCATAGAAACTGGTTGCATAGACAGAAAACAGTAAGAAGAAAGAAACTCCAAATCCTGTTCCGCAGATCAGCCCTTGCTTTATTCCTGTCTCCATAGGGCCTTCACATTTCTTTTTGTATAATTGCATCACCTTCTCTTCAGCACAGAAAGAGGCAACAGTTCTTATGCTGCCTACAGCATCATTTGCAACTTGACTTGCTTCCTCATACATCATCTGCAACCATTTCGATTAGTGATTCGACGATTAATTTCAAATGGCAAACTTGACAAATAGTAATTTCTGAGAGAAGGCTGGGAACATGAATAAAACTTCTTTAGCTTATTACTGCAATCAAATACAAGGTCATGAGTTAAAAACAATACCTTTGCATCTGCACTAAATCCTTTCATGAACTTTATTTGAATAATTCCATTGAGTCCTACTAGAGGAATTAGTACAAGGATAATCAAGGCCAATTGCCAACATGCAGTAAAGGCAATGACCAAACCTGCTGTTGCTGAAGCGATGTTTTGAACCATCTGAGCTAGAGAGTCTCCAACCAGAGCACGCACTGTTGCTGCATCTGCTGAGAGTCTAGCACCAATTACCCCACTTGAATGCTCAGGCTCATCGAACCAGCCGACCTCCATGTGAACTACCTTCTCAAAACAAATAGATCGGATCCTTTGGATTAATTTGCCACCAGCCACAGAAAATAAGTATGTTTGTGTTGGAAACACCAAAAATGATGCCAGGCCAAGCGTCATAAACATTAGTGCCCAGAACTTGGAATCCTTTCTCAATTCATGCGGTGGTTCAAAAAATGTTTTAATCACATTGGAAAGTAGGACGCCAAAAATTGGAAATATGACACCATTAAGAATTGCAGCGATAGCTCCAGCTATAAGTACCGGGATCTCTGGCTTGTTCAGATAAGCAAGGCGGCGGATTGGGCCATCTGGAGTTTTTGGTTTATGTGAAGAAGCTTCTACTTCTCCCGGGGCATTATCAGTGTCAGGGACACTGAATCCAGCAGTATGTAAACCTAATGAGACTGAGAATGGGCTTATATTTCCTGCTCCAGAAGATCCCCTGCTTAAAGACCGTTCCAGTGAAATTCTTGGACTCGACTGTCTAAAGGATTCCATAGTAATATCTGACTTGTGGTCTTCCGTTTCATGCTCTGACTCTTTATTTACTTCTTGTAAACGTATAAGCTGCGAGTAAGCTCCTTCAGGATCCTTGAGTAGTTCTGAATGCGAGCCTGATCAATTAACAGAAGTGTTTTAAATTGTATTATCTCCTTCTTTCTTTTGCATCAAGAATCAAGATGTCCGAACAAATAATCCCTCAGTAGGCAGAAGAAATAACTAGTTTGGAATTTAATCTGGAGGCTGTTCTAAGTTTGTACGATATAGAACTGACTTGTCTGCCGAAAGTTAGAGCATGCTGGTACAACAAATTAAGCACATATATCTGCTATTACATCTGTATTGAAACTAGGTAAATGAGTAGGATTATTCTCTGTCAGCATGTATCAATATCCATAACATGAAAGGAAATACACAAAACGTTTCAGAATGGATAAAGAATATATATCAGTGAGAAGAAGTTAGACAAGCATTTCTGACATTGCTCTATATGTAGATAGTTATGAGATACCTTTTTCCACTATCTTGCCATGGTGAATAACTGAAATCAAATCAACATTTCTCACAGTGCTCAAACGATGGGCAACAATGAGAGTTGTTCGATTGACCATAATCCTATCTAGTGCCTCCTGCACTATGCTTTCTGATTCTGCATCAAGTGCACTTGTAGCTTCATCTAAAAGCAAAATTCGTGGATCTTTCAGAATTGCTCTTGCTATTGCAATTCTCTGTTTCTGCCCACCTGACATCTGAGTTCCATGCTCACCAACCATGGTGTCTAGTCCCTGGATAGCAAAATTCAACGGTCCAAATTAAATTAAAGAAGGAAAACCTGGAGATCCAGTCCCCCAACCAAAAAAATAAAAATGAAAACAATATAAATTGGCATAGAGGGTATAATAACTAATAGAGGGAACCACTTATAACCTGAGGTAGTTTATCTATGAATTTAGCAGCATTGGCAAGTTCAGCTACTGCTCTTATCTCATCAGTAGTTGCACCATCTTTTCCATATGCAATGTTATCCCTTATGCTGGACGTAAACAACACAGGTTCTTGGCTGACAAGACCAATTTTCTCTCGGATCCACTTAAGTTGAAATTCTTTGAGGTTAATACCATCTATGAGCACTTCACCAGCTTGTGGATCATAAAATCTCTCTATCAGACTGATGACTGTTGACTTTCCACTTCCACTTTGTCCAACCAAAGCTGCAGTTATGCCACTTGGGACGAGAAGAGAAAGACCAGAAAATATTTGATCATCGGGTCTGGCTGGATAACTGAAATACACATCCCTCAATTCTATATCCCCGTTGATGTCCTTCAATATCTTTCCCCTCATTTCGTAAGCGTCTATCTTAGGCTCCCTACTGATAGTCTGAAACATTTTAGAAGCTGCAGCTTGACCAGCCACAAATGCACTCATGCAGGGAGATGCCTGACCTAGTGACCTGACACATTCGTATGGTCAATCATAAAGAAAATACGATGAATTGTTAAGAAAAATATTGAATGCTTGAACATCAATTTATGTTTTGGTTTCTGCAGCCGTCGTTGTGCATGTGAGTGTGTGTATGTTTGCTTCATAAAGGAACTCACGTGGATCCGATCAACAGAGCAACAATCACATTAATCACTGTGCCCCCAGTGTATCCTTTTTCCACTATCAGCTTCCCACCAAACCATATTGCCAAAGCATAGCTGCTGAAGATTACTAACATAACAATGCCAATACCTAATCCAGCAGCAAAGCCTTCTTGAACCCCGGATTGGTAAGCAGTAATGAGAAACTTCTGGTAATTGCTTATGGCTTGCTCTTCACAAGTAAATGACGCGACCTGGATTAAAGTTAAACAATCAGCACTCTTTACTGGTTTTTCTTTACCTTTTTGCTAAGAAAAGTCCAGTTCTACGTATGTAAACATACAGTTCTGATCGAGCCAAGTGTCTGTTCAACGACAATTGCTGCTTTTGCATAAGCAGTTTGTCCAAGAGATGCTTTCCTAGATATCATTATTGACATGGCCGCACCAGCTATCACAATCAGGGGAATGGAAGATAACATGACAAGAGTAAGAAGCCATCCTTGGACAAATGCTATTGCAAAGCCTCCAAAGAATGTTGATAGCAGCTGTATAAATTTCCCAACCTGAATGAAATAATAAGGCTTATCTAACCACAAAAACATGGCAACATGTATAAAATCCACTGTAGTTTTTCCTTCTGGTTAGAGTACAAGAACAGTTTAGTACCTTTTCACCCATGGCATCTTGTATAAGAACAGTATCACCAGACATTCTACCAACAACCTCTCCAGTGTTTGTTTCCTTGTCAAAAAAAGCAACATCTTGTCTTAGTATAGTTTTCAAATATGTACCCCTTATCCGGGCAGCCTGTCTCTCTCCCGTGACCATCCAGCAAGCCACCTCTGACAAACAACAGAAAAGATTAAGTAAATCCCAAATTCCTGAAAAATAAGACACTTTCTGTACGTTAGCATTATTGGGTATGCACTCACGCAGAAATGATCCTACACCAGACCCCACTGCCAAGTAGACAAATTTGAGAGATACCTGAAATGTTCGCAGTTAACAAATTAGCAACATCTTTATGCGAAGAAAAATAAGTACAAAACCAAAAATCTAATGCTCCTGATCAGAAACATACAGAACTAACTTGTGCTTAAGGCATCTCAGCTGATAGAAACATTAATGCTAATTGTACTTACCTTGGACACTAAATGCACCACATTTTCATTATGCTGATTTTGTCCAAAAGAATTAATCACGTCTCCCAATAGAATTGACATAAGGGGCAAAGATATTCCATTTCCAACAGCACCAATCGAGCCAATGATCATCAAAACAGTATCTGTGGAATCTGCAAACGAAAAGAGCTTGGGGAATGGCACAGTTTTAGTTTTCGCATCTTCTTTGCTCCTCTCTTGCTTTTCTAGTTCCTTATTCGGGCCTGAACTTTTCTCCTTCCCTTCCTGTCTTTTCGATGTGGTGGCCTCGTCCATACTTTCACCATTTCTGCCGTTCTCTGGGGCCATAACACCAACCTAATGGTATTACTGGTTCTCAATTTACTCTCGGAATATATATAACGAAGTTTGCAGCTGCAGAGCACAAGCAGATCTGCAACTTTAAAACGCAGGCCTTACTAAATTTTTACTGAAACAAATATAATACACCTATAGAAGAAATAAATTCCAGCAGTCCAAATAGCATGCACAGTACTAATTAACATTAAAAAAAGAAAGAGTGCGAAAATAACAAATGAAAGAGAAAAATCAAGATGGCCAAAAACCTTAATAAAAGAAGAATCAGCAAAAAGTTACCGAACAACTGGGTCGAAAGCCATTATTTCAGATTTGGTTTTTGTGGTTGCTCTCCCTGTTTCAGCTTTTAATAATCCCACCACTCCTATGCAGTGAGTCTTCCTTTTGCTTCCAGTGCAAGTTTTGTTAAAATTATTATGGCAGTCACTTTCTACAGAAAATCAAGTCATCTTAGATTCAACATCGATTACTTGCAAGTTAATGGGCAACTGATCTACCTGAGTGTATCTACGATTGTTTTATATATTAATTAATTTCTATGCTCTTGTGCAGAGGGAATGAATATTATTAATTTAATTAGGCCTGCGATGTGATTATTGGAGGGCCAACCTTGAATCTAGCATGACTACTGTGTCAAGGTATCATCAAACGGTGACGAGACTAAACCTTAGGACATTGGTCACA
>Ga0325405_1003323_pt1 | contig 16568 bp, 12 predicted proteins | sample PopdelMetagenome_21_FD_205663 | JGI IMG/M metagenome (GOLD analysis project Ga0325405, IMG submission 205663) | Populus deltoides microbial communities from Bellville, Georgia, United States - Xylem-Control-R2 | ecosystem: Host-associated > Plants > Phyllosphere > Stem > Wood/Secondary xylem...
TTTCGAGTTGGAGATAAACCAGAGAAGGAAAGGGGTTTTGACTTGTTGGGAAGATGTGGCCAGGGGAGCTGGCGGCTGGAGGAGTTATGTGACGGTTTGGCTTGGGTTCTGGAGAGTGAGGGACCCCCCTCTGCCAAGAAAATGGATAGACCCCAGGAGATGGGATGGGCGGCCTCCAGAAGAGAAAGGTCAGGGGTTATTTGGTTTGCTTTCAAGGCCAGGGGGATGGCGGCTCTCTCGTCTCTCTGTTTTTGGCCAAGGGAAGGGACCGTGGCTGGCGGCTCAGGGGAGAAGATTTGGTTTTCTTAGGGTTCTTTTTTTTTGTGTCTAGCTGATGCCCCCTCTTGTTCGTAAATTTCTCCCCGTGTAAAAATTTTCTCCCTTTTGTGTTCACTGTAGCTTAGTATTTATAGGAAAAGTTTTACTAGGTTTTCAAACTAGTCCCTCAACTTTTCCTTTCCTTTTCTTTTCCTGTTTTTTTTGTAAATTTTGATTTTTCTCATTTTTTTTTGTATTTTTGAAAGCGAGCAATATCAACGTTGACTTAACAAGAAAAATCAGTGATTGTAAAATTTACGCGTTAAAAGTTGAACGCGTTCAAAATACCTTTGAAAATTTAGATTCTTCTGAAATGACGTTGAAAATGCTAAAAATGATGCAAATATATCAAAAATACATTTTTTGGGGTTTTCATTGTTTTTTTGATTTTTTCTAAAAATTTATCAAAAATATAGGTCAAAAATTGGGTAGCAACAAAGAAGATGAATCGAGTTCCTCTGTATAGTTTTAAAACTAATCAAAGAATTAATAAGACAATTATACGGGGTCAGTTTTCTAATTAATATGAATAATGAACCATATTAATATATTTTTTATTCATTTACGTAACAATCTTGTATTGTAGTTCAAGTGGATAGCACACAAGTTGAAGCCAAAATTGCTAGTTTAGAACCTGTTTATTTTTGTATTTTAAAAATATTTTTGAAAAATTTTGAAAATTTTTATTTTTTTATTTTTTTGATTTAAATTAATATATTTTTAATATTTTTAAATTATTTTAATGTGATAATATCAAAAATAATTTTTTAAATAAAAATTTTTTATTTTAATATATTTTCAAATAAAAAACAATTACAATTACAATTACACTCTCAACACATTTTAATGTTTTCTTTTAGAAGACAAACAACAAATTTGTATTAAAAAAAAATGAAACTGGGCTAGGCATATAGGCCTTTGTTAGGTCTATATGCCTGATTATTTTTATGTGGCTAAACATATAGTACTGAAGTTTTTTTTATGTATTAACTCTTTATATTTATTTTGTTTTTTTTTAAATTTTATTTTTTAATACAAGATTCTTATTAAATTTTATTATTTAATATTGGGTTGACAATAAATCAATTTTTATTTTTTTATTATATAATAATAATAATAAATAATCTAATGTAATAGAGTTTATAACCCAATTTATAAGTTTGACAAGTTTAATAATTAAGATTAAATTAATTTATTTTGAACTTATTAAATTGACAAAGTTATTTTAAGAAAAGTCTTATACAATTTAATTTAAAATCTTAGATAATCAAAGAGTCGGATTGAACAGTTCGTCCCTCTACAGCTGTTTTTTTATTTTTATTTTTTTCGTTCGACGGCAGCTAGCTGTCGTGTAGTTTACAGAAAGGGATTTACCGATTCAAATGAATTTATGATTATTTTGAGCTAGAGATTGCATAAGGAATGATATCACATAAGAGCAGCACGAAATTGCATCATGGATGATATCAACATGACAAATTGTCATGAATATTTTTTTTTTTGAATTTGAAGAAACTCCACTACTAAAAAATATATTTTATGAGTTCAGTCAACAAGTAAAATTTTAATTATTTTAAATTTTTATAAAAAATACACATCCTAACTCAAATTCAAAAATAAATATTCATATGCATTCCTGTCTTTTCAATTGCTCCGACAAGACTATTGTAAGGAGCCTTCATTATCACAATAAATAAATAAATAAACAAATTTAAAAAGCACCAGAGCTCTTTAATTACCAGCACTTGACGAAATCAAATCTTTTTAATTACAGGAAAAACCCCATGTCACATGGCCACCTCAGGCCTGCTGTGCCGATCGCTACTGCGGTCTACATGCATTGTTGGTCGACGCTCTCTTTTATTTTTTATTTTTATCTTTTCTGCTGACAAATTATAAGCAGGGCCACGGCTGCCTCATCTCCGGGGTGTAGCCGTTTTCGTGCATAGATGGGTAACATAAAGTCATACATGTAGTTATCCAAGGCCAGATGACAAATTATGGCCATCACTTTTCAGTTTCTTTTGATAAAATCACCTAATTTTATTGGATAAAAAAATAAAAATGATTAAACCGTTAGCTTTATTGGATAAAAAAAAGGGGATTAAATATAAGCCAGTCTGTCGTTATCAGGAAAAAATAAATAATCTTGTTAGATGCCAAATAAATTGTGCAGTCCAAATCTTATTTTTTAATTGGAATATTTCAGATTTTTTTAAAAAAACACATGCATGCTTCCAATACCTCACCTTAATTTTTTTAAAAATTAATATAAATATTCAAATCAGTTTATATATATTTCAATAAATTCCACATGCCAACCAGAAAAAAAAAAAGATTTCAAGCGAATTCAAAAATTAAAAAAATAAGCCTGCTATAAGGGAACAAGGCGTTAAGCGATGCATACTACCCCAGAAATAGTGTAAATTTTCCTTCATTGAGTGCTCTCAATTTCATGTGAATAGAGACTTGGTCATACTTCTTAAAAAATAATGTACCTTGTCGCAGAGACATCGACTAGGACATTTCTTTTGACTTTTAAATTTATTTTTTTAAAACAGCTTATATATCTAATTAGATATATGTCACACGTTTATCCATAGCTTAGATCAAGCTGAATTTAAAAACAAATTAAAAGAAAATTGATTCAATATAAAACGGTAAAAAACCTAGTTAAAACAGGATCAAAACCCATTAACTACTTTTTATTTTTAAATGGTATTGTTTTTATTATTTTTTAAAATTAAAAAAATTTAATTGACGAGATGCATCGAACAGCGCCATAAAATATAATGTTTAGCCACCGGAAAGTGGCGTAGGCGCTCATGCGGGGGCAAATAAGGTTGCTGGCTGCCTAATAAGGGTGGGCAAATAAACGGCGCTGTTTTGTTGTCAAGAAAATAATCAACGTATCCAAATCAAGACAAATCTAGGAACGTTCCCTCTTTCCCTTTAATTATAAGCAAAAGAACCCACATCAACAGCAAAGCATCAAGCCAAAAAGCACCCTTCCAAATTTATTTCATATATATATATAAAAACCCACCCATCCACCGCCACCCAAGCAGAAGGCTAGCATCACAGTTCTAATCAGGGGATGCTTTTATTTAAATACATAAATGAAAATTGTCTTAAAGTTGGAGGACTAATGTGAGATTTGTCCGAACTTGTTCGTTTCGTAACAGAACAAAAACAAAAACTTGATGACTAATTAAAATTAGTTTGTTAATCGAAACAGTGCTTAACCAAAAAAAGGCACCGTCCTTACCTTTTTATCCAAACAATTAAATTACAGATCCCCCCCTCCCCTCTCTTTCTCTATATCTCTCATCATATCACCAGAAGAGACAGACTTCAAATTCCATTACGGTTTTGTTTTTCAAAATCCATAAACCCTAGAGGATTTTAATCGAATGCTCTAAACAATTCAAATCCAACTGTGTTTCCTTCTTAACATTCTCTCTGTTTGGGGAGAGGTATAGCAATGGGTATTTGCACCTCAAAGCCCTCCCCAAACTCCACTCTCTTCTCTCCCGTCGCATTACAAGCTAAGGACAACTCTATCCCTACCAATGATACAGCTATACCGGATCCAGCCACCGCAAGTCTTAACGATCACACCAGCAAAACCACAGTAGAACCCGTTAAAAAATCTCCGTTGTTTCCTTTTTACAGTCCAAGTCCGGCTCACCGCTTTTTTTCCAAGAAGTCTTCGCCGGCGAGATCTCCGGCGAGGAATGCGGCCAGTGCGAACTCAACGCCGAAGAGGTTTTTTAAACGTCCGTTCCCGCCGCCGTCTCCGGCGAAGCATATACGAGCAGTGCTTGCGAGGCGGCATGGATCAGTTAAGCCGAACGAGGCGGCGATACCAGAGGGAAGCGAGACGGGGGGGGAAGGGTTAGATAAGAGCTTTGGCTTCTCTAAGCATTTTGGAAACAAGTATGAGCTTGGAGATGAAGTAGGGCGAGGACATTTTGGGTATACTTGTCAAGCTAAGTTTAAAAAAGGTGAACTCAAAGGACAACAGGTTGCTGTTAAAGTAATCCCTAAAGCAAAGGTATTTTTCTGATTTTATTTAATTTGATGGGCGATTTTGTGTAATTGAGTGATTTTTGGGTTTTAAGTTTAGTGTTTTTGGTGTCTTAGATCTGTAGGGATATCCGTTTTGTTGGTTTTTAGTTTTTATTTTTATGAATGTGTTGTTACTTTTTATTTATTTATTTAATGATAGATTTGAACTGTGCATTGGCGGTAGATCTTTAGCTCGTGCTGTTATGCTTATAGATGATGAAGTTTAGACTTTTGAGAAGTTAAATTTTGGGCAAGAAATTACTTGATAGAATATGCTTGATGCAACTTGTTTGACCAGGATGTTTTCGTTGTTAAGTTTCAACTACATGTAGAATAGTCTGTCTAACTTGTTTGATCAGGATGTTTCCATTGCTAAGTTTCAACTACGTGGAGTCTAGTCTGTCTCTGTATTAACTCATAGACTAGCTGGATCAGTTGTAATTATTTTACTTGCTGCCTGATGGTATTAGATTTTTGTTTCATTTGTTTATTGTGGTTTTTGTTTTTGTTGTTAGATGACTACAGCAATTGCCATTGAAGATGTGAGAAGGGAGGTGAAAATATTGAGAGCATTGACCGGACATAACAATTTAGTACATTTTTATGATGCCTATGAAGATCATGATAATGTCTATATAGTAATGGAGTAAGTACTGATTGTTGTACCTTTTCTTCTTTCATAAATTAGATTCTTGTCATGGTTATGTTGTGATAGAGATTGTAATCTTTTGAATTTCATTTTTGTGGATGATACTTTGCATACATTTTAATGGGTTGCTGTGAATTATCATACATTCTTCAGGTTATGTGAAGGAGGAGAACTCCTGGATAGAATTCTTGCAAGGTATCATTTATAGTAGACATGCCAGTATTCAGTTAATTTATATCTAATTGATGGACAAAAGAAGTGGAATTTAATGAAGGAGAAAGCTGGTCAGCTGCGCATGACTAATCAATTGATGCTCTTTTCTTGTAGGGGTGGAAAATATTCAGAAGACGATGCAAAGGCTGTCATGATACAGATATTAAATGTTGTTGCATTTTGCCATCTTCAGGGTGTGGTACACCGGGATCTTAAACCTGAGGTGAGATACAGTCTAGCTTTGTGTTACAAATAAGCATAGCCAATTAGAATTCTGCCCTGCGACTTCTGTTGAGAGTTGTATTCATATGGGGATTGTTGTTACCTTGGGCGGCCTCATTGCTTGGAATTTTGAAAGACTATTCCCTTTTTATTCTTTAAATTGCTCTTCCATTGGCTTTTAGTTAGGATCGATAGCACTATTTGAGGCAGAGTATGAACTCGAGCACCTGAACCTGCTTGCATAATAAAGACCAATGTTTCATTTTTTATCATTTTTTAATCACTCTGCTATAGCATTACAATGCTGTATATGAGATAACTTCAGACCAGTAGGGAGTCCTAGTTGTGCTTCTTTTTTTTTTTGAGCTATGAGTGGAAGATAACTGTGCATCATTTGGGAGAGAATTTTTTGTAATTTTCTAGGCATTGAACTTCTTCATGTTTGGTTTCACATGCATCAAGGTTTTAATTTAACCTGAATGCAACTTGATGAAAGTAATTAAGATGAGGGTAGTGAGTGTGATAACTAGCATTCCCTTTTTATTAAGATGCGCCATTTTAGAGGATTTCCTGGAATTTGAATTGAAAAAACTGAGAAAAAAAAAAAAACCCCTGCAAGAAGAATAAGAAACAGACCCAATTTGTGTTCTCATTTTTTGCTAATTTACGGTTCATCACTTTTGGGTGGTAAATTGTCTGCCTATTTTATCACTGCATGCAAATTTGTATGTTGTTATTCTTGTATTCTTACCTAAGTGTAGCTGATTGCTGGATCAGAATTTCTTGTTCACATCAAAGGATGAAAACTCCCAGTTGAAGGCCATAGATTTTGGTTTGTCAGATTTTGTAAAGCCAGGTTTGTACTTGCTCTTTATTCTGAGATTTAGTTGGCTGCTTTGTTTTCAATAGCTCCATGAATTCAATAATGGTTTCTGAAATAAATTTTTATTTGCAGATGAAAGGTTGAACGACATTGTTGGTAGTGCGTACTATGTAGCACCAGAAGTTCTACATAGATCTTATGGTACAGAGGCTGATGTCTGGAGTATTGGTGTGATTGCATATATTTTGTTGTGTGGAAGCCGGCCATTTTGGGCCAGGACTGAGTCTGGGATCTTCCGCGCTGTTCTAAAAGCTGATCCAAGTTTTGATGAGACACCTTGGCCTTCTCTTTCTCCCGAGGCAAAGGACTTTGTCAAACAACTGTTAAATAAAGACCCACGAAAAAGACTGACTGCTGCCCAAGCACTAAGTAAATGCCTAGACTGCTGTTAAAATATTCCATGTTGGCTTTGCTGGAATCTGAATTGATATTTACTATTTCTTGCTGCAGGTCATCCCTGGATTAAAAATTCTAATGATCTTAAAGTGCCTCTGGATTTACACATTTTCAAACTCATGAAGGCTTATATGCGCTCGACATCTCTTCGAAAAGCTGCTTTAAGGGTTTGTAATGCTATTTATATATGGGATTATTTTGCAATGTGCTTTAATGCTGTCTTCTTGAATGTGAAGGATAACTTTTCATTTAAAGCTCCGCATATAATATCTCATCATATTTTTTTATGCTGCTTCCATCTACTTATGTTGAGTGGCTGGGAAGGTGTCACTGTGGGTTAATGCAGGCAATATCATCCTCACTTGATAATTTATGCTACCATTTTTATATCATATTTTAATTTGAAAATGTATACATTGCTAGAGAGAGAGTTGCCTGCCAGAAGTTTGTTTGATACATCTCGATTTTGCTATAAACCATTATTCTCAATTAGAAGGACTGTCAATCTTGAGATATGCTTAGCTTTGCATGGGCAAGATTAATGATTTTAATGGGCTCCATAAATGCAGTTTAGAAATTATTTTTTCAAGTTGTCATTGAACAATCATGTAATATTTCTTGCAATTGGTTATTATTAAGCAATTTCAGGGCTATAATTAATCAAATTACTCGAGAGTTTTTTGGTGTGCCTTGATCCTGGAAGGCTATATCCTAATGATTTTATATTGAACTTTGTTGTTGGCATTTTGGCAGGCTCTATCTAAAACGTTGACTGTGGATGAGTTGTTTTATTTGAAAGAGCAGTTTGCGCTCTTAGAACCAAACAAAAATGACGCAATAAGCTTAGAAAATATCAAAGCGGTTGGTTGCTTTTTGAGTGCCATAGTTTCAGTTTCTTGTTGACTCATTTTGTTGTTAGTAATGCTAATACTTTTTTTTTTTTTCAATTGTCAGGCCTTGATGAAAAATGGTACAGATGCAATGAAGGACTCACACATTCCTGATTTTATAGCATCAGTAGGTGTTTCCACCTGTATTGTCTTTTTTGGTTTCTAATCCTCATTGCTAACTGGTGCATGTTTTTGTCTATTGCAGTTCAATGCACTTCAATACAGAAGGATGGATTTTGAGGAATTTTGTGCGGCTGCATTAAGTGTCCATCAGCTAGAGGCCCTTGATCGATGGGAGCAACGTGCCCGTTGCGCCTATGAACTGTTTGAGAAGGATGGGAACAGGGCCATTGTCATCGAGGAGCTTGCATCGGTATGTCTGTCTCTCATTCTCCAGCCCTACAAGGAACTCTTTGCAGAGAGGCTTCTTGTTAGTTATATACTTGATAGCATTAATTTGCTTGCGCAAATTCTGCATCTTAAATGTGACTAACAGAATATGGCATGTCGAAAAGCAGAGGCTAATCAATCTCATTTTTCAGGAACTTGGCCTTGGCCCTTCAGTTCCTCTTCATGCTGTTCTACATGATTGGATTCGGCACACCGATGGAAAGTTGAGTTTCCTTGGATTTGTCAAATTGTTGCGCGGGGCATCTAGCAGGATTCTTGCCAAAGCTCAGTAGAAGTTTTGAAGCTGATTTATTTGCTCCAAGAGGGAGGTGGCTGTACCCTGAAGCTAGCGAATTAAAAAGAAAAAGGGTGAGAGGCACCAAAATACCAATCCCAGAACTGGATATAAAGGTATATTTGCCCTCCAATTTATGGGACGGGAGAGATTAAAGTTTAGACCAGTTTATTTTTGCGGCACAACCTTGTATACTATTAGAATGGGAATGCTTGTGCTAGTTTAGCCAAATGTAGCATGCGCATTCAAAATCTCCACTGTAAAGCTGTAGTTAAGAATTTAGTTGCAGGTGAATATTTCTTGAATTTGTTAGGAGATACTTGATGTTCTTACATTTTGGACTATTCTCTGTCCATGATTGAATTGTATCATTTCTACGTTCATGCTTTCTCTAGTAAAGAGTTAATTTGTGCAAATGCCACCGCCGATGTTTAATGGAAGGCTAAAATCCATGGAATCGCCGCCTTGAATTCCACGAGCAACAAAGCATGGGGGAGATGGATGTGCAAGGCATTGAGAAATATATCATTGCGGAAAAGATAATTTTAACATTTCCGGAAGCTAATATTAATTATCAGTTAAAAAAATAGTATTTCGATTATTAATTAAAAAAACTTAAACATTAGTTTGATAATATTGTACTCCTTTTTTTATCTGTTTCAAACTCGAAAAAATATTGAAGATGATTTCGGTTTATTGTGTTTTTTTAACCTAAAAACCTTTGCTAATTAAGATGTTTCAAAACCAAACAAAATGGCTTAGAAAATTTGTGATTATAATAATTGATTTTGATTTATTTTTTGGTAAGAAACTCAAAAAAAATAAAATTCTATTAAGGAGCACGGGGCTGGGCCGTTCATTCGAGTGACGTGTCGTCGAATTCCGTGACGGTCGTTTTTTATTTTTTCAAAACCCGATGGTTCCCAGAATTCAAATGTCATTGCAGCAAAGAATTCTCTTAGACATGGCGCCTGACAGCGACAGGAAGCGCAAACGCCGTGTCGTTTGCCTCTCTTCCAGTTCATCATCAGAAGAAAGTAGCGACGATGATGAAGTTGAAGAAATCAGGTTCTATTTTCACTATCAATTATTCATTTGCTATCTATAAATAATTGGCGCTATTTCTCATTGATTTCCTCTTTTTTTTGGTGTCCTTTATTATTTACAGTGGGGATGAAAGCAATTACAGCGGCGAAGAGGAGGAAGAGAAGGACGGCGGCGAGGAGGAGGAGTCAGTCTGCGAAAGAGTCATTTCTCTTCTTAAAGGTGGATTTCAATTGATTTTAGTTACGAATCAAAATTGCAAGTGATAATTACACCAACTCTATTGAATGAGACTCAAATGGAAATGTAAAAAGATGTTTGTTTTGGTGTTGGATTAGTGAGTTTTTTTTATTTTTTTTTTGTAATTTTTATATGGTGCAGAAGGGAATGAATTAGAGGGTTTATATTTAAAGCATTGTAAAGCCTATTTACGCCATTATGGACTTAGGCTAGCTGGAACCAAGGCGGTCTGTATTCAGAGAATCAAGGAGCATTGGAGGTAATTAACTCATCTCCACCTCTAAAATGCTCGTGTTGGGTTTAACTAGGTATAATGCCATAGTGTATTTTGTATTCAGGTTAAAGAATGAAAATGGAGAAGAACTTTATCCAAGGTCGTCGTTTTTAATAAATTGTAGAGGTATATCTTTTTTTTTTGTAGTGTTTGTGTATGCACCTTTTGTTTCTGTGGAGGTAATTTGAAGTTTGTTACTTGAATCAGGTGATGTCTGTAAAGGAGATGTTGTCATGTTTGTGCAGAAAGTTTATTCGAAGTACTCATTTGTCCCATTTCTTTTTATGCCATATACTCTTACATTATGATGTTGAATTTTGGATTGTGAATTTTCTATTGCTTTGTTGATCAAGCTTTTGGTGTTAAATAGATTTAACAAAGTGACAAGACATGGGAAGATTCTCGGGAGGAGAACTGTAGCAGGCAGGGTTGTGAAGGAAAGCTATGGTTCTGCCAAACAACAGCATACATTTACGGTAAGTCTAAGTTTTCTGGTGAAAAACTTAAGTTGATTTGGGTGCCACGTGACCTCTGTCTGGGCACCCTAGAGATCCATAGTTGCTGTGATTATCAAATATTGATCTACCCTTGTGGGCTCATGATAATTGCCTTCTACTCTTTAATTACTGGTTTTCATTGCAAAGTCTAGTTTAGTTTCTGATGACTTATCTTTTTTATTGATGATTGCTTGCAAGGTTGAAGTGCTGTGGAGTAAAGGAGTTAAGAAACTGCCTCCATTTTCTCCTCTGCTTGTGAAAGGCCGGAATCTCTACAAATTGAGAACTTTCAGACAAGTAGGTGGCCATATGATAAGACAAGAAGTTTCTCTAGTATTGATTTTCTAATGTGTTGGCCTTCTTATTTCTTCTTCGTCCATATGGGTATATAGTGTTGGATTAATGAAGCGGAAAGACAGAAAGTCCTTGCTGAAAAGCACAAACGAGGTACAGCGGCAAGACTAATGAGAACAATGAAGAAATCTGCGATGGCATGGTCTGAAAATGGAGGTATGCATAGAGTTTGTAAATGAATTTTCATTCTTCTAAAGCATCTATGCCACATGTCATTGACAATGTTGACAGATGCAAAGTGTCATAAACGGGCCCATCACAGAAGACCATCTCAAATGAGAAAGATGACCGAACTAGAAAAGAGGAAGCATATTGATGGATGTAGAAGAGACACATTGCAGCTACCCGAAACATTTAAAAATCATCACCAGCAGGCCCTGGCATCACTGGATGTGAACAGAAATATGAACTTACAAGGATCTAAAACTTTTTGGAAACATCGAAAACGAGGAAACATCAATGTGGATATGGGCCCAACTCTTCAGGCTTATGCATGTACTACCCAATGCATATCACAAATAGAACCTCATCAAAGGAGCGTGCCATGCCATTCCTCTCGATATGACACAGACTTCTCTTCAACTGTGATGGCATTGCCTACTTGGAGGCCCTATGCCGATACAATTGTGATGCATGCACAATATCAGGGTTTTAGTCAAAACAGTAGAACCAATTATGACTATGCAAACTTTTAGCTAGAAGTTTGAAAGGAGCAGTTTTCATCGTTGAGAAGTCATCATGTGGAATATGAAAGCTGAGTTGGCCAGAAGTAACCAAGTTTTGCTCCGGTTAGTAATTTTCCCACCTGGTTGATACATCTTAGTCACACATTTGATATATGAAACTACAATTGCATTCATCCGTCAAGGGCTTACCAGGTTAAGAGAAGACAGAATAGCAGGGCATGGATTTTGCTGATCATGTATCAGTGATATATGCGATGATTGTGAAATGGGATAAATGGCGTGAAGGAAACAACCACAGCTTTGTGTTGATGGCTTGACCGATTCTCATCCAAAAACAAATAGCATATTCCTTTCCTGCAAACTGCGAGAGCTATCCATGAGATTGCATCCATCATGCAGTCATGAGGTAACTTTTGCCGTTGCCTATGCACGCACCCAAAGCTTGATTCCATGGTCTGTCAGAGTTCTAAGCCTGGGAATTGGTGCCAGCTATGGTAGTTAACCACGTCCCTTTTGCACAAACATTTTGTTCAACGTCATCTGGTGAAGTGAACACTTGTCTTTTATAATTGCATCATGAATGAAGACATGAACAAGAAGATACGCATTCCTTTTTTTGCCTTAGTTGGATGAGGCATACAAATGCGTCCAAATCTCTCTCGTCGGTCGTGAAGTTATGAAACTTCATTCCCTTTTTTATTCCTAGAATTCGCCAAGGAAATTTGTACATTTTAAGCTTTAACGATTCTTATCACATAGAGCCACTGTCGTCCATGTTGGTTGGAATTGATACAGTCTAGTGTGCTCCAAAGGGATTCTTGATAGAATACAATCACGCAGCAAAAATTGTGTGGAGGAGCAATGCTTTCTGAACCCGCACACTTCATTTTGCTATTATCGTTTGAGAATTATATGCCGAACCCTAATCCTTTTAAGAATCAGACCAAGAGCTATGCAACTTGTTGAGCTCGTTACTGACCCACGTAGTTGGCTTCCTAATAGCAACTGTGCTCTTAGAATTAAAGTTATTTCAAGAGATAAAAGAGAGATTCCTGATCAACCATTAAGAGGGAAGGGTCTCTATCGTAACCAAACCACGAAATATGTCGAGTAGAGTCGTGATAGGCTGCGTTATTGAAACTTTTCAGGGCAAATTCGAGTGATATCGAATGATTGGAGTGGGAGCCATGCCTGCATCATTCAAGTATTGTGGGCATGACACGTCACACACCATAAACAATACAAGGGTGGAGGGCCCCTTGTACCACCAAAATGACGGCTCTCCAAGGAAATATTTCCACCGGCACCTTACATGTGAACCCTTTGACTAGAAGCTCCACTGCTTATCCCAGTGTCTTTACACTCGGTGAAACTTTGCCCTAATATTATTCCCTCTCATTTTATCTGGTTCTAGTTGGTTGATGGGAACGAGACCGTTTCTTTTGTCTTGTTGTGATGAGTGGACTTCGTAGCCTGTATGTGGGAAGTAAATGGCATCCTCTGTCGCCATCTCTATTTTCACAGCAAATGATTTTTAACTTCCTTTTTATGATTAATTTTCGCTAAATAGAGTATATATATTCTATTAAAAACAATGAATATCCTACAGATATCAAACAAAATCGATCAAGATAATATTGACCCGTCCACAACCCCGTTTTCACAGGAGCAAAATTCCACCATACGGGTTCGAATAAACATAGGGGAACCTTTATAGAGAGGCATGCAGTTGTCATTCCTAGGTCATACACAAGTACATGAGGCTTGAGTGTCCTCAATCAGGACACGAAGTCACTCGAATATCCATTCAACCTCGGTGCCCCTCCTGCCTCCCTCAGCCCCAGCTTGGTTCTCCTGTGGGGTCTTGACGTGACACTAGTTGCACACTAAAAATAAAAGATAATCTTTTACTGTATAGAAAAGAAAATTAAGCTTTCAATATAGCATGATAATCACCAAAAGCAGTTCATTCTTCACACTTGAAGAGAATATATGTACAAGCCACTCAAGCCCCGAAGGTGCTAAAGTGGAAGGGCTTCAAAACCCAAGAAGAGACAGTAACTTTGAACACTGTCCAGTTCTGCCCACTTGGAGAGACTCCGGGACTCTCTACGTGGATGCATCCTCCAAGAGGATTCAGAAAGAGACCGTGAACCTATCATCACATGACCAAGGGATAAAACAGCGTGGCCTTATGAATAGGAGAAGAACCATAAACAACAATGATAACCAACCATAAAGAGAGAAAGCATAGCAGATCAAAGAAACAGATCACGATTGTGATAACGACGATCATAGAATGATAGAAGGGAAATCTTGGCGAGGTAGCATGGGACTAGTAGAATCCGGGGTTGATGGAGTAAGAGGGACGGAGGTCGATCTCCTGTGTCCAAGCAGTCCGGTCTTGAACATGCAAATGCCAGTAGGTTTGAGCCAGCGAGTCTGGGTCCATCATCATCTCTCCAATTCCACCCATACCTTGTTCTTCTTGTTGTTGTTCCCCAACTGACGTTTTCTGAGAGCTTGATGGTCCCCTGCAATTGCCAATTTCCCTTCCCTTTCATTAATTGCTAATCATCATCACTCTATATATATTGACAACTATTTATGGCCCCTTTTCATGGAGTAAATAATTTCCAACCAAGTTTTTTATAAATCTCTTTCCCTGGTTTGCATGTTGGTTTGACAGATAATAATAATAATAATAATAATATTCCATCCATTTATTGTGGCCGTTACCATGATGAAGTAGTAGTAGTGGGATAGTACACATAGGCAGGCAAGGCAACTATCAAACTCATTTCTCTTTGCGGTTGGTATATGAACATGTGATGAAAGTATAAGTTTTGTAGCCGAAAGTAGAACAAAGAACTTAGAATCTTGCTATTTTCTCAGCATCTTGTTGTTTTACTTCACTTATATAAAGTCGTTTTTTATGATTACGGATTTTATAGGCTTGTTACATACATACATACATACATACATACACATATATATAGTTTAATGGAAAGTATAATATAAATAAACATTAAATTACCAACCTAGGAGGGCCAATCACACCATCGATGATAACATGGGCAACGTGCACACCTTGAGACTGAAACTCACTGGCTAAACATTGTGATAGAGCTCTCAAGGCAAACTTTCCACAACCTGTATATGTTGGTGGCAAATAAACAAGTAATTGACGGATAATATATATAGATATAAAAGACTTAAAGAGTGTAATTTCTTTATATAGGAAGTTCTTACAGAGCTCAGAGAAACCAGCAATGCCATTTAAAGAAGCTGAACAACCCGTGAATAGAATTGTCCCTTTCCCTCTTTCCACCATGCCCGGAAGAACCTAATTAACATATTTCCATAAACAGAACCCACATGAAATAATGAACAAATTAAGAAGAAGAAGCCTTTAAATTCTTGAAAACGGAATTATAAACAGGCTTAGCTTTTGGGTTTTGGGAAAAGTCATGGTAGAAAATTAAGGAATACCTGTTGGGCACAAAGGAAGGCACCGACGGAGGAGACAGCGAGGGACTTCTCGAAAGAGTCGGCGGGAATATGGGTGAAGTTGGTGGGTTGCCGATAGACTGCTGGTTGATACGCATTGTACACAAGTACTTCTACAAATCCAAGTGAAAGAACACCTTCAAATGCCTCTCTCACACTTCTTGAATCCGAGCAGTCTATCCTGATTGCAAAAACTTGAGATTTCTCCTCCCTTGCTATCTCATCTGCAAATCTTGATAGCCTCCCTACAAAACCCCATATCTCTCACTACAATATCTAATTACCTCAAAACCCTCTCTTCAGTCCCCTACAAGTCTTAATTCACTGCACTTTCAAGTTTGTTTCTTCACTTGCATGTTTTAAATGTCAAACAATTACTAATAATCTCAATACATGTAAAAACTACTTGTTAGTAATTCCTTTTTCTTCTTGTCTAGCTAGGGAGAGAGAAAAAAAAAACTGCAGGCATGTGTGTAGAAAATGGTGCTGCACAATCTCTTGCTATTTCAGGTTTCGCTATAAAATGGTGTTCAATAATAATAATAATCTAGAGTTTCCCTTTCTTTTTCTTGGAAGCAAAAACAGGTGCGCAGATAGAGTACTACAGAGCCAGCTAGATAAGTACCTAAGTCACGGGCAAGGATGGCAACCGTGTAGCCTTCATGGGCAAACTTGCGGGCAATGGTTCGGCCGAGCTTCGGTCCCACGCCTACAATGGCTGCGATGCCTTTATTGGAGCTGGAGCTCGCCATGCTCCGCATCTTTGGCTAACTTGTGCAGGATTTTCTTCTTGTTTTAAGCTCTCTCTAGTAATAATTAAATTCACCAAGAATTGAACAAGCAACATGTAAGAGGTTTTAGAAGGAAGAATCTGATATGATAAGATAAGATGGGGTAGAATATTTAGGACTATTGATACATTCTCCTTCCTCAGCCGTCTCCGAGCAGCATTTTCTTGCCTCAAGCTGCTCTCTAAGCTTGTGCTGCGGTGCCTCCCTATATAGCCTTTATTTATTTATGGAAAATATAAATTTGCCTGTCGATGAAATAATTTCTCAATATGGAAAATAAATTTTCCCTTTTATTTTACAATTAAATTAGTAGGGGAAAAAGAGTTGATGCCGACAGAAATTAGGGTACTCTTCTCTAAGGTATTAGTATTACACAGACAGCCACACACAATACCAAGCTGCCATGAAATAAATTACTACTCCAATTACACTTTTTTCAATATCAAAAATTGAATATTTTATTTATTATTTTGTGATTTTACAAGAAGTTTCATAAACATTTTTTAATTTACCACAAAATTAAATAAAAATAATAATTTTAAGAGCACCACCACCACCACCACCGCTTTGAAGTGGCAATTCGGAGAGGAGCCCTTCCTTTACACTGTAGCCATTTGCCACATTGCTTCCGAAAGCAAAATGCAACTCCTTTGCACTTTGACTTTTTGCGCATCTTATCTGCCAGCAATAGAATAGGTTTGATGATTACAAAAAATATATTTCTTTATTTAAGTTTTAGTACTGTGATTAGTGTCTAGAAGATTTTATTTGAAAATTGATTTTAAAATAAAAAAAATTTAATTTTTTTTAAAATATTTTTCAGTTAACAAAAAAATTTAGCTTGG
>Ga0325405_1003326_pt1 | contig 16557 bp, 12 predicted proteins | sample PopdelMetagenome_21_FD_205663 | JGI IMG/M metagenome (GOLD analysis project Ga0325405, IMG submission 205663) | Populus deltoides microbial communities from Bellville, Georgia, United States - Xylem-Control-R2 | ecosystem: Host-associated > Plants > Phyllosphere > Stem > Wood/Secondary xylem...
ATGTCTTGAGAAATACGTCAGGACCGCCCACAAGTTATATAAATCCTCTGCCGAACAACCTCGCCTTCTCCAAACTACTGAATTAGTTCCTGCTTCAGTACTGCTTAATTTTTTAAAAATTTATGTATGATATTAAGATATTGAAACGATACAAAAATATTAATAAAAATTTATTTTTTCATTTCTAGTTCAGCAAACACTAAGAGTAATTAGTTTTAAAAACAAAGTCAAAGTAACGCTATGTTGTCTTCTATCTTTTAAATTGTCGCTATCCTTCGAAAAAAATTGTTGCTTGGCCAAGAAGGGTTGAGCGTTGACCCTTGGAGGAGGAGTCACCATGTACACAAAAGGAGGGCTCGTTTCGAGTATTGGGAACTACGACATCACGGCTTTATGAATCCCCTGCACACCCATCTTTGATTTCTCAAGACTGTCAAATTCCTGATTCACATCTCTCAGATCAAGCCTAGTCTCTTTCTCATACTCTACATAGCTAGCTGCATACTAAAGAGTTTTTGGGAGCCAAATGGGTTTGATAAGGAGCTCCTTCTCGTTCATGTTCGGGACACTGTCTGGGATCTACATAGCCCAGAACTACAACGTGCCTAACATAAAAAAACTTGCTGAATTTGGCCTTTCCATGGCCAAACAGATGGAAGAAACCCATCGCAAACCCAGCAACAAGAAAGACAGGGATGATGTTTCAGAATGATTGATCGATCCATGACAGGGTTCGCACCTATATTATGATCCCATCTTGAGCAACTCTAGTCTTATTCATATGAAGATCTATATGAATTATTTGCAAAATCGGGGAGCTTACGTTTCCATGTATTGGCCTATAGTTTTTTGCCCTCCTTTCCCATCTTTATGAGTGATTGTCTTACTTTTATGCTTGGGGTTAGTGCCTTGGTGGAAACGGTCTATCGGTTTTCATTTGATAAAGCAACATGTACCCTTACTCTATTACTAAAACTAAAGATTGCATAGGCTGAAAGTTTATCATTCAATAACTAGCGTCCAATATAGCTCAATCTGTTATTTTCCAGACTGCAGCAATTCCATAATCTCACATTGCCTAGCAGAGCATTTCTTTCAAGTCTCAGGATTAGTTTCAATGATTTATGAAAACCCACAGCTTTTGAAGCATTCAGAATTCTACCCAGGGATTGATATAAATTGCATGGGCACGTTGAAAAAACCACAGATATAAAGGCAAAGAATCAGAGATGGAAAGCAAAAGGTTGTACATTTTGGGGTTTAGGAAGAAGACTAGTGAGCAGTAATTAGTAGGGTCAGCTTCAGTAAGAGAAATGAATCCATTCATAGCAAGAGAAATGGCAGTCACTAGATTACAAATCAATCCAATCACAAGAGATCCTAAGTTTAACAGGCTATTAGGCAGTCTAACTACCATCCAAACCGACCTAGTTCTTGCTCAAACACCTGACAAATCAAAAATCAAAAGTGCCAACAATGCATCTGACTATAATTTTACAAACTACGTGAGGAAGTCCTAAAAAGTTTCAAAACCTCTGGGAAGGGTGCACACTCTGTCAACTCAAACTATAATCTCAGTCACTTGGATATTCACTTGAAGATACAGCCAACCAAGATGCCAAACAAAACAAACCAGAAAAACAACCCATAAAGAGACACCCCCAGCATGTTTTTTGCTGATCTGTTTTCTCATCAGTTCCTGTTGCAGGAAAAAGCACACAATAGCAAGATCGGTGAGCACTAACAGTGACAAAACACCATTAAATAACTAATGCGTTTCACTGACAAGAAACTTGAGAATGCATCACTAGAAGGAGTTCATGCAGGCAAAAGAGGATTCAACAACACAACTATCCTTCCTACTTTCACCATATGGTATCTCATCGACAGAAGATAAAAATATTTCACATGAGAGAAGTATGCTGTGTATTTTAACGCAAAACCAATCTCAGAAACGCATAGCGCAATCATTCGAGAATCAAACCAACATAAGATATAGGAAAAGGAAAACCGCACTTTGCCAAACTTTCATAAACCAATTATCTAGACTAAAACAATGACATTAACATTCAATTCATACCAGTTCATGCCGAAGCTTCTGATTTTGCTGCAGGCATGGCAGGAGTTTTCTCCGCAGTCAACCTTGAAATCACAGACCATGTCTGATATACAAACATGGGTCAAAAAATTGACCCAAAATTGCAAAAACAAAGGTGTTCCATAAAGCAAAATACTTTCAAGAGTAAATAGGCAGCATTTAGCTTTAAAATGTTTATTTATGGAAGCTCTAATTGGTGATTAATCCTACAGGTACATGGCTGGATATTTCAAATGCCACACATGTACCCTGTAAATCGCCCTCAGAGCAATGCTTTTCCCGCCAAGAACAAAAACCAAAAGAATGAAAAGGCACATAGCTTCACAGTCCCAACATATCCTTCTATTTAAATTCCTAAATATCCAGTATACCGGAGCATTCCCAATATACTTGCATATTCTAAATTTCATCAGAGGAATTTCAAAATACAAACAGAACAAGAAGCACATAATTAAAGCTGTCATGAGTTTTTTGCAAGAAATATCACTTGAGCTGAACAGCTTATGTCAATGGCTATAGTTTATAGAATCATTATGGACCTGTGTATTTCAGATTTCATGTAATGAAGTTCAAGAACTCATTTCGAAAACAACATATTTTTCATTGAGTAAATTAGGAACGTCAGATTTAAGTAAATTTTCACGATCGAAGTCACAGAATTTTAAGGAAAACAGGGCAAAAAGATAGTTTACCTCAGAAGATTTTTCTTTAGGCTCCTCTAAAGATCTTGATACCTGAAAAACGATCCCAAATAAATGAAAAATACCATAGCTAACTGGACTCCAGTAAGCATATATGCGTCCAATAAAAGCAAAAAGGAGGAAAGAAGATCTCAAAACAGAAACAAGATGGAACACTTACAGCATCAAGCAATGAAGTATCCTGATTACCGTTCTCAAACACAGAAGGCCTAGAAGGAGAAGATCCTTCATCAGACTCTTCTGCAACAGGAGAGGGAAGATTTGCAAGGGATGTATAAAACCGTCAATTTGAAATCCTCCACAACCCTACCATCCTCCTTATTAAACTGCAAAACCAATCACTCCCATCTTTAATTCTATATTGAGCAAACATAACCGTCAATCTTTAAACAGGAATAAACAATAATTCTATATTGAGAAAACATAACCGTCAATCTTTAAACAGGAATAAGCAAAGGAAGATACAAAGAAGAAAGGAGAGATAGAGAGCAAGAAAGGAACTTAGATGGAAATTTGAGCTCCATTGAGTGGATATTAAGAAGATCTCCAGCACTCATGATTGCTAATTTATTTCAGTGCGAAGTAGAAATTTAATTTGTGAAAATCAAAAAAATTGTATCAAAATTAGGGCTTTTTATTTTGTTCTTTAAGAGAAAATGATTTTTTTTTTTTTAATGTAATATAGGAGAAATGAAAGTAAAGCAGTGGGAGGGAGGAGGGAAAAAAATAAATAAAAAATTTATGTTTTGAGATTTGGGTAGAGAGTAAAATCACGATGATGGTGATTTGGGTGACTAACGTTAACCGTTTGATTTAAAGAAACGTTGTGATAGTATTGGGTTCAATGGGGTTGTTATGTGTGAAGGGTCAACGGTTGGTGAGGTTAAGATGGGAGTTTTAATTTCTTGATTTGTGAGGCTTTTCCATTAATTTTTTTACAAGGGATCACCAACCTAATTGTTTGTTGTTAATATCATTGAATACCCACCTTCAAATAAAGGTAATGAATAAAGGTAAAGATAGATAACGATACAGTAGTAAGAATTTAAAATTAAAAAATTTATTTATTTTTGTTTTAAATTTGAGTTTTGTAATTATTAATATGATAATAATTGAAAATTTATATAATTATTAACTTCAGAACCTGTGAAATTAATCAAAATGCATGCATGCTGACTCAAACACTCATGTTAATAAAAAAAATTTATAATTTAACATCACTCATCAGCGAGATTTTTTAGATAATTATTTTATGTTATAAATAATAGATATAATATAAATATTATCTTCAACTAAAAGTAAAAATAATAGATATTTTTACAATAAAAATATATTTCCCAATTCTCATTGTCATTTTCAAATAAAAGTTTGTTTGATTGACCTTTTTAAGATTAATTCCTAACTTGTTAAAAACATAAAATATTTATATATATTGAAAGAATTAATCAAAATAATATTAAAAAAACTAGAAAAATTATTTTTAGATATACACTGAAAAGAATGTAAATATAATAAATCATATATATATATAATTTCAGGGATGAAGGTCCATTGAGATTGGAGGATATGCTTCGGTCTTTGTATTTAAATAAGTTAAGTATTTGTATAAACCTTCATCTCCTTGAAAAAATAAATGACGACAGCCTTGTATAAAAACAAAACAAAAGTAATTGCAATCCCCATTTAATTTCAAAATCATCAAAGAGTATATATATATTTTTAAAAATGGATGGATGTTGTTTCCAAGTATTAATTTAAGGTTGTGTTTTAAAAGTATTTTAAAAAGTTTTAAAATTTAAAATTTTAATTTTTTAATTTTAAATTAATTTTTTAAAATTATTTTAATATACTATATTGAATTAATTTGTATCGATCCTTTTTATATACTCCATGGTTTATCTGGGTAACTGGTGGAAGACATGTACATCAAGAACGTAAGACACAAGCTAAACTCGGCGAGAACATGATCGTATACATCGAGAGCGTCAGACACAAGAGCTAAACTGGGCAAGAACATGGCAATAAACGAGTCATTAGTTTTCACGGAATAAAGGCGAATCTGAATAGTACCCTGTGGAGATGATACTAGTACCTGAGGCTGAGCCTATGCTAGCTGATGGATTATAATTTTCTGGGGGCAAGGGCTGCTGGAGTCAGATAGCTGTCCTACCATTTTCAATGAAACAGCTGCTGCATGCATTGCTTTGCTGTTTCATATTCGTACCATTTTAGATGCCAATTCCTCTCTTCCCTCCTTGTCTGCGTCTTGCGGTACGCCTATCTCTTTCACATTTTAATTTCGTCTGTCATCTCTTTCGACCTAACTCTCTCCCTCCCTCTCTCTCTCTCTCTCTCGGGCCCATTCCTCTATCACCCTTTGCATTGCTTGTAATTCATGCTCCTCGGAGCACGTAATTAACAACGAACCTCGGCTGGCTAATCAGCATCAACACCTTGTGATTATTTTTTGTAGGCAGGTATATTATCTTGGAATCGTATAATTGCAAGTGCTATGTCTTTGATTAATTCGGGGAAACTTTATTGACTGGTCTAGCATTAAAAAGCTCATCGTGTCCAGAACTTCCGTGCGTGCGTGCCTTTCTTTTCTATAAACCCAGAATTTACTGTCCGATTTGCTAATTATTAGCATCTAGCAAGGGAGCTTCTACATGATCAAGAACTAGACAAGATGACTGATTGCCAGATGCGCTTGGTTTTGTGTTTTCCAAACCGGTCTCTATACTGAACCACAAGTAACATGGACTCAAGTCAGCCTATTAATGGCTGCTCAGTTTTCCATGTTGCTTTCGCTGCATCAAGATGTACGAATTATTGTCATGGAACATAAACGCATCACCTAAAATCATTATTGCAGCTGTGAAAAGCATACAAAATTACGTGTAGTCCTGTTGATACAAAATTCAAACCGGTAGATCATTCATGGTTTCAGCTGGAGTCCTATTAACATCCTTTCTAAATTGAAGAACCCAGTTACAGCTATTCCATGTTCATGAAGCACCCTTAAATAACCTGTCACTGAGGAATTTTAATGGAAGACCACCTCCATGTTCATGATGTTTCATATCATGCAAGCTGCTTGCCTGCATGGCATGTGCAAACTTACATGGTAAATAGCTGGGTAATTTTGATTGGAAAAAAAAAGCGAGATAGGTAATCCACCTTGTCATGGGAGCTTAATTTGATCCAAAATATAGTAGCTGCTTAGTATGGTATTATCATCTCCTCGTTCAATTATCATTAATATTTACTATTTACTTTAAAGAAATATTACTATTTGAATTATTGAAATTCCAGGTTATTTCGTAAATTATCGAGTCAAGATTTTTTTTTATTTGAGCGTGCTAATCATAGTTTTAAAATCCGGATTAGCCTGGCGGGTCGACCCGAGATCCGACCGACCCGGGCCTGAGATCGGTCCAAATCTAAGTAAAAACTCGGTCGCCCTGGGTAAACCTGGGTAAGACCGACCTCTTTTTTTATATATATACATAGACGTGAAATGGCATCGTTTTGGCCTTTTAAAAGGCCAAAACAATGAACAATGCAGAATTGCAAACAGAGAGAAAACCTAATTAAAGAAAAAACAATTTCAATCGTGAAAAGCAAAGGAGCAGAAGACTCTTGATCACTGTTTCAAATCTGCGAATAAGGTTAGACTCTTGTTTCTCTTCACGAATCTCCTTCTTTCACTCTCTCTTTTCTTTATTCTTTTCCTTTTTTTGAACTTGTAGTTTTTGATCTGGCATCGATTCATTCGCAGTTCTTGATTTAGCATCAATTCTTTCCTATTCTCACACCCACATGTATGTTTCTCTGTTCTTTTCTTTTCTACAACTTAATAAAGCCTCTGCCTTATTTTTCTTGATTTATTTCAGTTATTTCTTCGTAAGCTGCATATTAGAAACTATATCAAATATCAACTCCTCAGTACTGCTTCATAGTTTATCGAAGCAATGAAGACGTGTAGAAAATGGATTAGGAAGTAGTGAAGAAACTGACAAACAAATAAGAGAACGTGCTTGTTGTGAGAAATTAAGACGCCTGAAAGAAGCTCGTAATGAATATCATGAAAAAGTATTGGATTGTGTAAGACATTGTACATGGTATGATGTCCCTGAACTATATTTGTCTTGTTTTGTTTTGGAACCATATTTATCTTGATCTCAACCATATGAAACATTGAATGAATGTGTGAAGCCTGATGCACCCTTTTGCCTTCCTTTTCTATGGTTAGAATGAGAAATGGATATCCCAGATGGAGCGATTGGAGCAATCTTAACAAGTAAGATGCATAGCTGTAACATTGGTTTATGAAATTAGGTTACTTGTTACTGGCAACTTATGTACTTTGCAATAATAAAAATTGTTTAAATTTGTTTTATGGTATTTCTCTGTTTCTGCATTTCTTTATATATGTTTATAGTTCTTCCTTGTTGTGTCCTTAATTGTCTAGTGACTTGAACTTTAAGCACTTGTAATTATTGATTTTTGCCCAGTTGCCTAGGCATGGCTTTCAAATTCAATGCCTATGGAAATATATCTAGCACAAAATGTCACAGAATGTCTTTTTCTTATATGATAAGAATAAATTGCTTTGATTTTCTGGTAGAAACAGGAAGAGTGAGAAGCTTGTTTTCCCAAATCTTTAGAATAAATTATCTTGTAGTTCTAACTGCTAGATATGTTTCTTCTATCATAGTATATCTATTTATTGTAGTCAGATTGACTTTTTATTTTGTCAGGTTCGTTATGGTTATGTGTTTATAACTTATGTCAGGTCCTTAAAATGTCTTCACATGATGGTAGTACTCCAAGTAGTGATCCTTCAACGACCCAATCATCTCAACCTTCAATTTCCATATCAAGTGGTAGTAGAGGAAGAACATATTTGGCATGGGGTCATTATAGAGAAACTGCTGAACTTAGTGTTGGATGTAAAAAAACTAAATTAATATGTTTATATTGTGTTAAAGTATTTGCGGGTGGTGGCATTAATCGATTTAAACAACATTTAGCTGGAGCTAAAGGAGAAGTTGAACAATGTCGCAAATGTCCTCCTGATGTTCGACATCAAATGCTCTTGAATCTTAAAGGAAATGTTAAAAAAAAAAAGAGTTAGAGAAATACAAGCAGATTTCAATCCATCTAATGCACAACAAATTGAGCATGAAAAGATGATGATTAGGTAATTAGAAGATGATGATGATGAGGATGTCAATACTAAAAAACATATGTTACCACTGAAAGTTGCAAAAAAGAAAAAGATTCAAAGCACCAGCATTGTAAAAAAATCGACTACAAGTTATGGAAAGCAGAAGAAAATTGCAACATTAGGGATATATTTCATGCCGAGAACAACTCTTGGTGCTCAAAAGTCTTTTTAGAATTGTTGGAAAAGGAATGATGCAGTTGAACGGTGTGATCTTGTTTTAGCGAAGTGGATGATTGATGTATGTGTGTCATTTAATGCTGTTAACTTTGTGTATTATCAGCATGCCATAGATGCTGTAACAGTCATGGGTCCTGGTTATAAAGGACCAAACTTGCATGCTATTCGTGGTTATTATTTGGCAAAAGCAGTTGATGAAGTTAAGATTTATGTTGAGAGTTATCGAGAGATTTTAAAGAAGACTGGTTGTAAATTAATGGCTGATGGATGGACATATCAGAAGAGGAGGACTTTAATTAACTTCTTAGTATATTGTCCTAAAGGAACAGTTTTTTTGAAAACTGTGGATGTATCAAATGTCTCAAAGACTGCTAGATTGTTGCATCAGTTGTTTAAAGAGGGTGTTTTGTATGTTGGGATAGAAAACATTATGCATGTGCGCGACTAATAATGCTGCAAATTATGTTGCTGCTGGCAAGTTACTGATGGAAAAATTTCCTTCAATATTTTGGTCTCCTCATACTGCTCATTGCATCAACCTCATACTCCAGGACATTGGTAAATTGCAGTCAGTTTGTTCTATTGTTGAGCATGCTTCTGGTATCACAAAGTACATTTATAATCATTGTTATCCAATGTATTTGATGAGGAAGTTCACTGGAGGGAGAAAAAAAACTTCGTCCAGCTCCTACTCGTTTTGCTACCAATTTCATTGCATTGCAAAGCATTTTAGCTCATAAAGATGAGTTGAGAGCTATGGTAACATCTAGGGAATGGGTCACATCTAATTATGCTAAACATAACAAAGGAAAAAAGTTTGTTGAGAGTGTGCTAGACTTTCTGTTTTGGGAAGAATGTGCAATAATTGTGTGAATGAGTGAACCTTTAGTTCGAGTTCTATGAATGGTTGATGGTGATGATAGACCTTTGATGTGATATTTGTACGATGCTATTCATCATGCAAAAGAAGAAATGTTGAGGAGATTTCAAAAGATAAAGGCTAGAGTGAAACCTTTCATAGATATTATCAATAATCGGTGGGATGAACAACTATATAGAAATCTTTATGCATCGACATTTTGGTTGAATCCTCAATTTCAATATGATGCAAATATAATGGATAAACATATGAGTACCATTTCTGGACTTCTGGATGTTCTTGAGAAATATGCACATAGAAATCTACCATTGCAAAGTAAGATTACAAGTGAGATGAAGTTGTTCAGGAATGTTGAACATGACTTTGGTCGAGCGTCGGCAATAAATAATCACACCCTTATACCTCTAGGTATATAATTTTTATATTTAAAAATATTATCTGACATAGTCTTACTTATTATTTTTGTATATAGATGAATGGTGGATGACATATGGAACCAGTGCTCCAAATCTACAACATTTAACTATACGAGTGTTAAGTCAAATCTATAGTTGTTCGGGATGCGAGAGAAATTGGAGTATGTTTGAACATATTCACTCCAAGAAGAGAAATAGATTGGAGCACCAAAGGCTTAATAACCTTGTTTACATCCACTGCAATCTAAGATGAAACAAAAGTATTTTTCTTTTCTCTAATGCTTTAAATATTATTTTATTTTATTTAAAAGCATTATTAATACTTATATTATGTTTACCTTCACTTTTAATATATAGGAATTATTGGAAATGATGCAATTATGATCCAATTAATTTTGAGACAACTTGTGACATTGAAAATTGGATAATAGAAGATGACCCGTCATTTTTGACAACTGAAGAAGCAGAGAGTTTTCACCAAGCTATATCAACAATGACCATACAAGATACTTTAGATGATGATAATTAATGATTGATTATTTGGTGATGATAAATATTATTTCAAATAAAGTATTATTTAACACATAATATTTATTTGTTAATTGTGTTTGAAATGTAGATGTCATAAATATTAATTAGATTGAAGATGATTGTGACGATGAAGTTTCAAAGGAGCATGCTGCTAATTTATTAGGTATTGAAGAGATTGACTCAATTCCATTGACATTTGATTCAAATTTTGCTTCTATGAACACAAAAAAACTTAATGTGTTCATTCAACAAAAGTGAATGTGTTTTTGATTTAGAATTTATGTTTTTGGATGTTTTGTTTTAAATATTTTAGATTTGGTTTATGTTTTGAATATTGAATTAAATTTATGTTGTTGGTTTAAAATTTAAATTTAATTTATAGAAGTGTTGTATTGTAATTAGTCAGGTGTTTTCTATAGGTGTTGTATTAATTTTTTTAGGTCAACTCATCTGACCCGTGACCCCATCATTAAACCAGGTCGACCACCGGGTCGGGTTTCAAAACTATGGTGTTAATGATTATTTTTTAAAGTGTTTTTTGTTTGAAAATGTATCAAAATAATATTTTTTATTTTATTTTTAAAAAATTATTTTTAATATCAGCACATCAAAACGATAAAAAACACAAAAAATAATTAATATTGAATAAAAAAATAAAAAAAATCAAATTTTATAAAAATTACTTTAAAACACAAAAACAAACTAGCTCTAAATATTTAGTCTATTAAAATAAATTTTATCATCTCAATGTATCATTTAATTCAACTAAAAATTTAATCTACATCATTTACTTTTGTATTTTAAAAACATTTAAAAAAATTAAAAAAGAATTTTATTTTAAATATTTTTTTAATTTTTCATATACTAATATCAAAAAATAATTTTTTAAAAATAAAGATAAATATTATTTAAATATATTTTTTTAAAAAAATTAAAAAACAACTAATACCCAACAACATAAAGCACCCCACATTAAGTTCCCATGTCAATTCACCGAATGGAGCCAGGCCTAACCATTATGATACTCGCAGTAGTATTATGCCGAGCCTTTTCTTTTCTTTTCCTTCTCCTATTACTACTAGCAATACTAGTAGCAATGTTTTCCCAGTCTCTCCCTTTATTCATAAGGATGGATTTCACTAAGACGACCTCAAATCAGGGCAGTTACTGATAAGCAGCTTTACATATAGCTGGGGTGGTGGTGGTGGTGGTTTCATTACCCAGGTAGAAGGACAGACTCCCAATCCCTCTTTAGTTGCTCAATCTGCTATGCTACTAGCCCTTCTCCCCAAACGGCAAACAAGAAGACATAGAAAAGAAGGACAATCTCTAGTCTCCTTGACAATTGGATCTATCTTCCAAGACACCTTAAGACTAAATTTGAGTAACGAAAATGTAAAACATGGAGATCCTTTCTAGTAATTGAAAGTTGAAACTGCTATGGACATGATATATCTTGCGAGGAAGTTGGATAGTCTATTTGTCTCTCATTTATGGAGAGAAAGAAGAAGATATTGTTCATATAGACCGCCAACTGAACACCTGTTCGTATCTACAACCAAGTTACTCTGAGAATTTGTGCATGTCTCGTAAAATACTGTCTAAAACTTATTAATTCTAACCGTAGAGATACAAATGGTGACTTATGTGAAGATCTTATTAGGGCCACTTGCGATTCCTTGTTACCGTTTCCACCGAGAACCGAGAAAAGCCGCTGTTTCTAGTCTTGTCATTTAGCACTTAGCACAGTGCAGAGAAGAACAAAAAGAAAAAAGGAAGAGAGCAGGCACCTGTAGCCAGGCCAAACCACCCATTTACAAAGGAACAAATGGTTAGAGGTTTTTTGGGTTATGAGCTAGAAAGGAAAGTTTTAGATTTTGATTTGAGTTCCCTTAATTTTTTATCCTTTCTTTTATCATCTAACTACAAAAATTTTGTCCTCCCTTCTGTGCTGTCACTTTCCAAACCCCGCTTGCACTGGCCTAGTGTATAATATACTACCACTAGCTAGGTATAGTGTATTTTATTTTTTAAAAAGAAAAGGATAGCTAGTGTATTTCTCTTGTCCAAAACAAAACACAATAATAGGACACACCCCTTTAGATGTGGCCGCCCTCCCCCCCCCCCCTCTGACTGTTCTCTCATTGGTAACAGTAACACACTGCACCAGTACCATTACCAATTTACCAGGCGCCGTTTCTCTCTCTGTGTGCAGTAATAGATTGTCCACCACTATCTTTACAAGCCCTGAACACAAACTCTCTCTCATCAAAATTCAAAATGGTGTGTTTTGTTTCATGGATGTCTTGTTTTTCTTTTTTCTTGAATCAGTGGTAGTGGTACTGGTAGTAGTACTAATTTTCATGCTTTTGTTTACAGTTGATTTCTTCAAATCTATTACTACCTCCTTGGCTTCAAGCTCTTCTCGCAGAAAAATTCTTCGATGCTTGTTTAACTCACAAAGGCGCAAGAAAGAATGAAAAGAACATATTTTGCTTGGACTGCTGCATCAGTATTTGCCCTCACTGTCTGTCTCCGCACAACTCTCACCGTCTCCTGCAGGTTCCTTCAAAATTTACCTGCCAAAGATCAGGTTTTGCTCTTACATGCTTTTCATGTGTTTTACTAGGTTTTGACAATCTCTTCTGTGTGTTTCAGATAAGAAGATATGTATATAATGATGTTTTAAGGCTAGATGATGCTCAGAAATTATTCGACTGTGCTTTTGTTCAAGTAAGTATAATTTTGATGAGATTATGATGAAATTCAAGAAACACAAGAGTTAAACATATGGATACGCAACCTTCTTGTTATAGTTCTTTGCTAGTTCTGTCCGTACACACATTCATTGCTGTTTATATAGATTCTTTCTTGTCTTCACAGACAGAATATTTAGCTACATTTTTTATGCCTCCCTTTTTTTGAAAAGCAAATTGCACCCAATATTTTGTCCCTAACCAGTTTCAATTCTGTGTGTTTGCAGTCCTATACTACAAACAGTGCAAAGGTGATATTTTTAAATCACAGGCCACAAACAAGGATAGTGAATATCAGAGGCAACAATTGTAGCACCTGTGACAGAGGTCTCCAGTATCCTTATCTCTTTTGCTCCATTTCTTGTAAGGTAGTTATAGTAATTACCATGTTCAAAACTTCACTCTTTCAGAATCCTGCCTCCGAAGTCTAACCCATTTCATTTCGCAACATTTCCTCATCCGGGTTTCCTTCACTTCTCTTTTCTTTACAGGTTGATCATATTTTGACTACAAAAGGTGTTAGTGGGCTTTCAAGTTTCTTTTGTGATTGCAAGTTCTTACCTTTGTCTGAACCGGGTTCAGATGACGGTTTATTGACCCCTGACTCGGTTCTTGAACCTACCGGTTCGACCAAGACAAGCTCTAGTTCAGGTGGGTATGGTGGGGTTGATTGTAAGACACTTGCTTGTACTGCCACAACAGAGATTGTGAGAAAGAAAAGGAGCAGCTTAACAAATTCATGCCGGACGATGTTTCCAAGAATTACCGAAATATCGTCTAATTTAATGAACCGGAGAAAGAAGGCACCGTGCCGGGCTCCTCTTTATTAAACCATCTACGGCCTACTGCTCCTGCTACACGGGGAGTGAAGAAGATGGCAAGGGGCCGGATGATTGCCTAGAATTTGGTAATTTGTTGTTTATTGATGGGTAAATTTGGGGTTAGGAAAATGGGAATGAAATTCTCCCAATTTTGTTGAGGGCTCTATCAGTGCTGCCTTTTTTTTATCCCTCCCTTTACTATAGAGTTACTACAGTAAGTAATAGTGACAAGAGGACCCTGTTTTTATCGCCTTTTCTCCTGACTGATGGGGTAATTGTCATTCACACATTGCCAATTATGAGTTCCTTTTTATACTTCTATAGCTATCAAAGGTCCTCCTTTCAAGTGCCAATTATTAGTTTCATATCATTGCATGTCACGGATGGTTTTGCACTTTTATTTGACACGACGAAACTATTCAGTGTTGGTTTGAGAATGTAGTGTGCCTAATGTTTTTGATTCAAGAACAGATTGAATCGCAGATGTGTTAATTTTCTCAGCCTCTAAATCCTAGTTTTTTTTTTCTATTTTTTGTAAAATGTTGTTTGTTTTTGTGTGTTTTAATGTTAAAATAAATTTTTAAAAATAAAAAATAATATTTTAATGTATTTTTAAGTAAAAGAAGAGCATTACTCCTTGTAACAAATAAAATGTATTTATGAGAGGTCCTAGAACTGCAAGCCCTCCCTCCACTACATGCTGTCTTTTGGTCGTTAATTATTTCCCTCCTTTTCGTTCTTTTCTTCTTCCCTAGGACACCATGGAGGCAAGATCGATGGGCTTTGTTAATCGATAATTTATGCTAGCTTGTTCCCCTCCCAATGTTCTTGATCATTATTTACTTACTCTCAATTTCTATAAAATATTTTATCCTTTAATAAATAGGGGCTGTTATATCCATACACACAAACAAATAAATGTTAAGGACTTGATTCTTGACATAGTAATACGTAAGGCATCGGGGTCAAGTGAACTCGTTTAATTTGTTTCAATTTTGGTAGAACCTCACATGTCTCTTCATGCACGTCAAGTTCCAAAGCAGCGAGAAACAAGATTAATTTTTCCACTGCCCCTGGTCTGCAGGCAAACCTCGGTACTGTGTTCTTATCAGACAGTAGAAGAAACGAGCTCTCTCATGAATTTTTTTTTCATGCCGAGGGGGTTGTGTATCTTGTGATGAGAGGAATTTTGGATACAACAACGGTTAGGTATACATCATCTTTCCACGTCCATTATAGGAGCAGTTTATTTTTATGGAGAAAACCAAACAAGCTGTCGAATTAAGCATGACATTTCTCTGATATACCCCACCAGGAAGAATTTATGTCAATAATTTTTCGTCAAAAAGTACTTTCACAGGTAGGACTAATAAATGGCTTGGGAAGGCCATTGATTATTTGGAGTGGGGAGGGGTGGCTAGCATTGAAGCCTTATCCATAGGCAAAATCTTTCGGAAGATTTGCAGCATGTTCCCACTCTAACCTCTAATATTTTTCTTGCCTCGTGTTTTTTTCGCTCGGCTTGCCCATCAGTTTTCGCATATCAAATCGAGACTAAAAACCTCTTCCTAATCAGATAATTGGCATCCAAACCGATGCATTTACATCACGGAGTTCTTATTTCATTGCCCTTGAAGACCACCTTTCTCGAATCATGACAACAAATGAAAAGACACTCGATGGCTAACGGAATTGTTCACCTATACATTGGCTGTCGTAACAAATTTCCCAGCTGAGGGAGCAGCCGTGGGGGAGTCCACTTGTGATGGTGCAATCACACATTTAAGACTCTTGTAGCCATCATATATCTGACATAAAGACAAGTGTTTGGCAGGTATATATGGATCACCGAACCCTGCTGATGCATCATGAAGCAGAGGCATTATTATGTAGTTACATTTTTGGCTTTTGTTGTGTCTACACATGGCCCATAGGACATGTCTTTGTACCCTTCCGAGGGCAGCTTCTAAGCATACCGACGTTGTGCATTTAAAGGATAATCAAGAAACTATAGTCAGTTCTAGTTGGCATTGGTCTCTCTCTTACAGCTATTTTTTTTGCACCAAGGGACCACAAACTCCCATGGTGACGGTGAGTATATTAGAGAGTATCATGCACTTCTTTGGTAGAAGTCCTCATTTGTGATGTCTTAGTCTCGTGATAATTCCTTATAGTTGATTTTTAATTTAATTTTTTCACAAACATTAAAGAGATGAAAATTCAAACCATGACAGTGAAATCATTGGAGACGGGAAGCTGATGGCTTTAAGCTAAGCGACGTAGACGCATGAATCTCCTCTGGCTCAGGACTGTACAGTGAGGTTGCATTCTCATACGCTGGCTCGTCCTCTCTCATGTTGGGATTATAACCCATGGACCATTTAGAATCCGGGTTTCTGGGCCTTCTTCCGAGACCAGCATTGTCAATTGTGATGATATGACCTCACATAATTTTAAAACTCATTCCGAGAGCTTACCCAATAAATCCCTTCTTTTGGGTTAGATAAGGTTGAATGTTCTTGTTTTTATATTTTAAAAATATTTTTTTATTTTTTATTTAAAATAAATATTTTTTTTACTTTTTTAGATCATTTTAATATTTTGATATAAAAAATAATTTTAAAAAAATAAAAATATATTATTTTAATGCAATTTCAAATAAAAAACACTTTAAAAAATAATTATAATTACACTTGCAAACACAGATTAATAGAATAATTTAAACTTTTTTATTTTATAAAAAAATTTAAAATAACGTAATTTTAATAATAAAAATTGTTTAGTACCGTTTTCTCTGCCGTGTCATGTTTTGTTAATATCAATATTATTAAATATGGACCGGGCTTAAGCGAAATTCATGATTGTTGAATCATTGATTCAATCAATTAATTCGCTGAGCCGAAATAAAATTGTTTGTTTTTTTCATTGAGTCACAATTAAATTA
>Ga0325405_1003328_pt1 | contig 16541 bp, 11 predicted proteins | sample PopdelMetagenome_21_FD_205663 | JGI IMG/M metagenome (GOLD analysis project Ga0325405, IMG submission 205663) | Populus deltoides microbial communities from Bellville, Georgia, United States - Xylem-Control-R2 | ecosystem: Host-associated > Plants > Phyllosphere > Stem > Wood/Secondary xylem...
GAAAATTCGAAACCAGGGACCAAATTGGAAGAGGCGCGTAAATGGAGGGGCTGGAATTAATTGATTCAGGGGCCTAATTGAAGAAATTAGAAATTTTTTGATCAATTAAGGGCTCAATTGCATAAATCAGAGGCCAAGGACTAAAGTGAAAAACGCGGCCAACAAGAGGGGCGAAGACCGAAATTGGCAGGGATGCAATTGAAGAAAAAAAAAAGAGGATTGAGGGCTGAGTTGAAATTTGGCGCGTTTTGGCGCCACATTTAAATGAAACGGCGCGTTTTCTCCAAAACGACGCCGTTTCATGCATTCAAAAAAAAAAAAAAAAGGAAAGAGCAGAACGGTGTCGTTTTGAACGACACTGTTCATCTTCTTCCCCCGATCACGCAGCGGGGAAGAAGGAAAAAGGGAAGCTTTTTTTTGAATTTTTGTCGGCCACTCTCTCGCCTGGAGCCCACCGACCGGACACAATGGCCGACCACCCACCGCGCACCTACCAGAAAGCCGGGAGGGGGGGGCCGGACCTTGGCAGTCATGCCCAATGGCCGACCGGCCGGTTGCTCCCCATGCTCCACAGCAAAGCCACGCCCTGGGCTCTATAAATAGAACCCGAAGAACGCTGAAGAGGAGGAGAAGAGACGGGGGGGAGAAGGAGAAAACGAAAAAAAGCAGAGGAGAGAGAGGGAAGAGATAGAACGAAGGAGAGAGAAGGAAGAGAGAAAAAAAAAACAGAGAAGAGGAACGGGAAGAGAGGAAGGACCAACCCGAAAACAACAGAAAAAAAAAAAAGCAAACCTAGAAAACGAAGAGAAAGGGAGGAACGGAGAGAACGAACCAAACCGTCGGAAACAGCTGCAGCGCCGCCTGGAGGCGCTGTCCGTGAGCAAGTCGCCGCCACAGCACCGCCAGAAACGCAGGAAGCCACCGCCACCCCGCGCCAGGTAACTCTTCTTCCTCCCCTATTCTGGTGTTTCTTTATTTCCTTCTCTGCATGCAGAACGAATAGCGTTCTGCATGCAGGGGTGGGGGGAAATTAATTCCCCCCGCCCGTTTTGGGTCTGGGCCAGGCGGGTCCTGGCCCAGCCCTGTCTTTTGGGTCGGGTCTGGCCCAGAAGAGAATATTTTTTCTTTTGGGCCGAGATCGGCCCAATCCATTTTGGGCTGAAATCGGCCCAGCAATTTTGGGCTGAGTCCGGCCCAGTCGGTTGGGCCGGACCAGCCCAGCCCATTTAATATTATATATTATATATATTATATTTTGTATTATTTATATATATATATATATATATGAAAAAAATTATAAAAATTTTGCAAAAATTATAAAAAAATATATGTGATTTTGTTGTAATTTTATTATTGTATTTTGATTAATATCGGTTGGTATTTTTATACTGTAAAGATACAAATCCGGTATTAAAATCACCCGATTTTCATCAAAACATCAAAGATTTTCAAAACAAAAAATGTCTTTTGCTTTCAAAAGTTTTTTTAAATATCTTTGAAAATATTGTTGATTTTTCTGCATTTGTTTTATCAAAATGGATTAATATTTGGTTGTATTTTTATACTGTAAGGATACAAACCCAGTATTAAAATACCCTATTTGCGTTAAAACGTACAAAAAATACATATTTAAAAAATGTTTTGTTTTAAAATACGGCCTAGTCTCTCCAATATATATATATAAATATTATAACATCATCTTTTTCATATAACAAAGAAAATTTCAAAACAATATATGTATTAACATGCATTTTGGCTTTAATAACCAGTTTATTCAAGCCATGAGAACTAGGCCAATATTATAAAAATTCTAAAAAACTCTTTTGGTCTTCTTTTAGTATTTGGGATTACGAATTTATACGTAGAACGTATTCCTGATATTAAAAATATGTTTTTTACATAGATGTTAGAACGGTTAGGTTTTACCCGATAAGATAAGGACCTCCTTATTGAGGAGGACTTTTCTTGAACCATCAACGGACCAACAACTAGAAATACAATAACACCTTAGCTTTTTTATCAGACAATCAAACAATGCAGCTTACCTTAGGTAGGGCGTATTTGGGGTGCTAATACCTTCCCTTTACGCAACCAGTCCCCGTACCCAATCTCTGAGACCAGTTAGGGTTCCTAGTGACCAAAATACTAGGTGGCGACTCCCATTCCATTGTCCACCAATAAAAGACTAGATTTTCTTATCCCTCATATTGGCCACATAAATAAAGATATATACCACATACACTTCTTAGATTTCTTTTAAAAGTGGAATATTCGTCGCGACGCCGCACACCCGCGACAATATCCTCATCACAAGCAGCTCACGTATGTAGGTAGCTTCACTTATTGCTAAACTGAATTCTGAATTTGCATTGCGAGATTTGGGGAGGCTGACCTATTTCCTAGGTATTGAAGTCTATTACCATGAGAATTCTATACATCTTAGCCAAACAAGATATGTTTCTGATTTACTACATAGAACAACAATGTTTGACACCAAGCCTGTCAAAACTCCTGGGGCTGTTGGACAAAATTTATCTAAATTTAATGGTGAGCCTATGAAAGATGCCTTTGGTTATCGCAGTGTCGTGGGAGCTCTTCAATATCTCACAATTAGAAGGCCTGACATCGTCTTCGTTGTTAATAAAGCTTGTCAATTTATGCAACAACCAACTTCAGCACATTGGCTCTCTGTCAAACGAATTCGTCGATACCTGCGTGGGACTATACATGATGGCTTACTCTTAAGTTCCTCAAATCAGTTGATAATTGAAGGATTCACAGATGCTGATTATGGGGCTTAACCTGACGATCGAAGAAGTGTTAGTGGCTACCTTATTTATTTAGAGGGTAATCTAATTTCTTGGTCCTCTACCAAGCAAAACTTAGTCTCTCACAGCGGTGCAGAATCGGAGTATAGGGGGCTTGTTCTGGCTACTGCGGAAATTGCTCTTCAACACTTGTTACCTAGTATGACAACATCAATGCCTATCATATGGCCAAACATTCTATGTTTCATACCCGAACAAAACATATAGAAATTGATCTACACTTCATTCGTGATCAAGTTCTACAAGAGAAAAGGAAGTGAAGTTGAAGGTGGTTTTCTCTGTTTTTTTATCAAAAGGCCAGGGCCAAAATCAGAGGGAAAACCGACTGGCCTTTGGTAAATGAAGGGTTAGGTTACAGAGAGGTAGGGGCTGGTGAGATTGATGGCTGAGGGGGGGAAGGTCTTGTGAAGCCAAGAGATGGGGTTGTGACAGGAGAAAGGAGTATGTGGTGGCTGTTTTATGGCTGAGAGGGAGAGCAACGGGTGAACCAAAGAGGGAGTCGATTCCAGTAAGGGAAAAAGGTTTGTGTTGATGAGAGGGAGAGGGGACAACATGTGGCCAGAGAGAGATCTCTGGTTTCTTTCTTTTCAAAAGGGAGGGGGGCGCCTGCTTTGTTTTTTTTTTTTTTTGAAAGATGAGAAGGGGGCTAGGCTTCTTTTGAGAGAGGATAGGGTTAGGCGTTTTTCTTGTGTTTTCCCTCCATTTTTCTGCTCTTTAAATTGTCCCCTTTGTGCATATGGCTGGAGGTTCATTTATATAAAAATCTATACTCGTGCTATTCAAGGAAATATTGCAATAATTATTGCAGAGATTGTCTTCTATAACCAGCACCAACAGTTCCTATAACTATAGTCTTTTATATTGCAGTAATTATTTTCCATAACCACCACCAATCAAATCCTATATCTATGGTCTTTTATATTGCAGTAATTATTTTCTTAACATATATGATTTAGTAATTATTTCCTTGACATATTGCTACCTTAATATTAGCCTTGATGCTCTATGTTATCGCCACATGTTCTCTCTTTTTTCCTGCAAAGCCAGTTAATTATAATGTTTTTTTATCCTGATCCAGTCCCTCTTCTCAATTCCTTCAACGAAACCAATTAACTTTCAAAAGTTTGAAATTTGTCTTTAATTAATCCGATAAATCCTTAAAATATTAAATCGGGTCCCTTGAATCAAGACCTGAAAAACTAAGACTGGAATCCTTCTTGCGGTAGGATTTTCTACTTTTTTACTAAATGTTCAAACAGGAATATCTTGAGCTTCTAATAACAAAATCAGGGAATTAAAAAACCTAAAGTCATCTACACGTACAGGTCTACAACTTTTATGAGGGATTCAAAGTGAGATAAATTGTTTTGAAGAGCAGAATCTGGCCGTAATTTGGTTGGTCAAAAAGATCTCCTATTCTAATTCAGGAAACTGACATTGCCAAGCATCCCAATCTGACTAAGAGTCTACTATAAGAACAGTGAGCCCTAGGACCCAATAAAGGTGTAGGTCAATTCTTCAACATTTCATGAGTGATAGAATATAGCTATGATGGTCAGATATTGCACGAAACCAAGTCAAAATCAAAGCCTAAGTTAGAACAAAAAATTGAGATAGCAGCAGAATTAGTTTTTTTTAGTGCAAATTCTGAGGGATTTATCCAACCTTAAAGACTAGATAAAGAATGAAAAAATTTAGCATTATGAAGACTCGTAATCAGACTAAGAAACCTGATGATTTTGGCAGCAAAAGGGGATAAAGAGAGCAGAAAACAGCTAAAACAGGGTTCGAAAAAAACTTTTTTCTTCTCTGCTTTTGTCAATCTTCTAGCAAACATGAGCTAAACTCTTGCATTCGGTTCGAGAGAGGTACACACCATCTCCAACACGTGGGGCCCAAAAATAAGTAACAACAGATGCCCCTCTTTACAATGCTTACGAAGTAAAACTCCTCAATGTTTTGTATAGTAAGCTTCGTAAAGAAAAAAAGTCTTCCTTAATCCACTCATCCAAGGACTTCACTTTTTTAAAAAAGAAAATAGTCTCGTTATCATGGGTGACCTATCTTTTTTGAAGAAAATTGGTCTATTTTCATGGGCAACATGCCCACACACACTCAATCCTGGTCTATTTTTAGAGCCGACCTGCCCACACACTCATGCTGGTCTATTTTCACGGGCGACCTACCCTTTCAATTGGGTTAACCTAAGATCTCATCTGGTTATCTTCTTTAACCAGAAGCAAAGTCGGTGTGTAGCTCGGTCAACCTGAAATCCTATCTGGCAATTCCCTTTAACCAAAGTTAAACTCTGTGTGTGGTTGGGTTAACCTGAGAACCCATCTAGCGATCTTCTTTAACCAGAACCAATACAAAAATATGTTTGTGGTCTCATTGTGACGGGTGACCTGCCCAAAATGAAAGATGGTCTTATTATGACGGGTGACTTACCCAAATGCAAGATGGTCTCATTGTGATAGGTGACCTACCCAAGTGGAAAAAGGGAAGAGTGGTCTCATTGTGATGGATGACCTACCTAGGGGGAAGAATGGCCTCATTGTAATGGGTGACCTACCCAGGTAAAAAAAAATTGAGAATGGTCTCATTCTAATGGATGACCTACCTATAAAAAATGATGGTTTCATCGTAATGGCTGACCTACCTATAAAAAATGATGGTTTCATCGTGATGGCTGACCTACCTATAAAAAATGATGGTCTTATTGTGATGGGTGACCTACCCAAGTGGAAGATGATCTCATTGTGATGGGTGACCTACCCAAATACAAGATGACGGTCTTATTATGATGGGTAACCTACCCAGATGTAAGATGATCTCATTATGATGAGTGACCTATCCAAATGCAAGATGACGGTCTCATTATTATTGGTGACCTACCCAGATGGAAGTGGAAAGGATTTTAGAAGGGGTCTCAATATCTGAAGACCTGCCCATTGTAAAAATTTTAGAAAAACTCCACGCTCTGTATTTTTTTATTTTTTTTATTTTTATTTTCTAGGAAATGGTCTTAATATCGGATGACCTGCCCGTTTTAAAATTTTTAGAAAAACTCCACGCTTTTTTCTAAAAATGATCTTAATATCGGGTGACCTGTCCATCCTAAGATTTTTTAGAAGAACTCCACGCTTTTAAAAAATATATATAAAAAAATTAAAAATCTAAAATAAAAGGCCTCAGTATCGGGTGACCTGTCCATCCTAAGATTTTTTTAGAAAAAAAATCCTGTAACAGTGACAGCGAACTCGCTGCATGGGCTTAGAAGAGGTAGAGATCCTTAACAACCTTGGCTTCGGGGTTCGCTCCCATGAGTGAGGGATTAGGGTCCGGGAAGAACTACAAGTAAGATAGTCCAGAGAATCACCTTGATTAGAAAAGAGAAACTGAATAGGCCCATAGACTAACCGTATAGAATGCACTAGAAGAATGGTGATACGTCGAAAGATATGGAAATGGCACATCACCAGCCTTGCTCAGTGTAAAATAGCTCTCTCTCTCTCTTTTCTACTAAGGGTGCCAAAGGAAAGGAATAAAGCAAAAGATGAAAAGTTCAGATTTGCTATCTATGGGTGACTAAGGTGGTCACCTAGAGATGAATCAAATTCATTCCTTTTGTTTTGGTCCCTATAATGGTAATGGTCAGCTTGTGCCTTCTTCTTCTCATTCTGACTTGACTCGGCTTCAGTCTGTTATGAAAAGAGATTTCTGGAAAGTCGTTTTGGCCTTTTTTTTTTTAAGAAAAACTCCATGTTTTTTCTAAAACATTGTCTCAATATCGAGTGACCTGCCCATCTTAAAATTTTTAGAAAAACTCCATTCTTTTTTAAAATAAAAAAAATGATCTCAATATCGGATGACCTGCCTGTCCTAAGATTTGTTTTTTCTTAAAAAAACAAATATTCAAAGTTTAAAAGAAAATATGTTTTAGCAAGGATTTCTTAAACACAAAAATTATTTTCTTTTGATATATATGTATATTTGCCACATTGCATCGAAAACCAGGTATTTTAGATACGAGATTTGTATTTTTATAAATAAAAAAAATACACAAAAATAACGATATTACTTATTTTTTTAGGGGCTGGGTTCAGCTCGGCCCATGTGGTTGGGCTGAACCCAGCAAGCCTAGTCGGGTCACTAGCCCAAACCAGTGACCCGGCTGGGCACTGTTGCAGGTTGCATGCGTGAATTACTCACGCATGCACTGCACAGTACGAAGGTAATTAATTTACCTTCACACAGTGCCAAATCCTTTAAATATAAATGCAAAACAGAACAGGGAAAGAAAGACTTACCTGGCGAGGCAGTGGCGGAGCCAGAAAATTTTAAATGAGGGGGCAAATCAATAACAAATACTTGACATTATATACTATATAAACATGTGTTATATATAGAGAAATTAATTTGAAATACATGTACTAACTCATGTTAATTAAAATTAATTTAAGAATATTTTTAAAATAAAAAAATTTACATTATAATTATTCTTTCAAGTTTTTATATTTTAAAATTGTTTCATAATGACTTTATTCTTAATTTTATTAAAGATATTCTTTCTAAATATATACAATTAAACTTTCATTTATCTATTTCTAAATCTTCCAGGGACTAATGAAATTATTGGCAACAATTCTTTGTTGACTTGTTGTTTTATACAAGTGAGTTAAATATAAATATTAATATATTTTTTTAATTTTTTTATTATGTCTCTAATTTTTTTAGTTGTTGAGTACTTCATTTTTAATCACTAGTAAGTTGATCACCATAATTTTTCATGTGAAATTCATAACAAAATACATATTAATTCATCAAAACTCATTTCAAATCATATTCATATGTATATAATATTTATTCATGTACATATTAATTTAACAAATCTATAAATTATCATAAACTCTAACATTTTTAATAACTAATTATTAAGGAATAAAACTAAAATTAAACAATGAAATAAATAGAAAAAATGAAAGAAACTCATCTAAAACATAAAGCATAAAGCATAAAAGATTACTTACCTAACTAATTAATAGTTTAGGATTTGAAGAAAAATTTTATAAAAGGAAGAGAGGGAGGAACAATAATTTAAAAAAAAAAGCTTGGATTAATTAATAATTAATAAAAAAAAATTAAATTTGTTAAGTTAATATATATAAAGATTAAAGGGGCAATTGCCCCCTTAATCCCCATTGTGGCTCCGCCACTGTAGCCAGGTTTGCCGGTTTTTGTCGCTGTTAGTTTCAGATGCAGTTGCAAACGAAACGGAAAATGGTGGCCCGTTGGCTAGTCAATATTGCTCCTCTGTTTCTCGTGTTGCTGGAAGGGAAGGACGACTTCTGCTGATTCTGCCACTGCGATTGAGGAAAGGTGTGGCTTCTGCTGGTTCCATCATTGCGGCTGAGGAAGGATATGGTTGCGAAGGAGGCTACAGCTGGGCGAGTGGCTTAGCTCGTTTCTGGTTGTTGTTGGTGCAGGCCACGGTTCAGCAGAAATGGTGCTGCTAGCTACTAGGAGTTTTCGAGGGAGGTCGGTCTGTGGTTCTTGTGTTGCTTCTCTGTTACTATCAGTGGAAGGGCTGAGGAAGAGAAAAGGAAGTGAAGCTGAAGGTGGTTTTCTCTGTTTTTTTGTCAAAAGGCCAAGGCCAAAATCAGGGGGAAGACCGGCTAGCCTTTGGTAAATGAAGGGTTAGGTTACAGAGAGGTAGGGGCTGGTGAGATTGACGGCTGAGGGAGGGAAGGTCTCGTGAAGCCAAGAGATAGGGCTGTGACAGGAGAAAGGAGTATGTGGTGGCTGTCTTATGGCTGAGAGGGAGAGCAACGGGTGAACCAAAAAGGTTTGTGTTGATGAGAGGGAGAGGGGACAGCGTGTGGCCAGTGAGAGATCTCTGGTTTCTTTCTTTTCAAAAAGGAGGGGGGGCGCCTGCTTCGTTTTTTTTTTTTGAAAGATGAGAGGGGGGCTATGATTTCTTTTTAGAGAGGATAGGGTTAGGGGTTTTTTTTTTTTTGTATTTGCCCTCAATTTTTCTTCTCCCCTAGAGCATGTGGTTGAAGGTTTACTTATATAGAAACTTATATCCATACTATTCAAGGAAATATAGCAGTAATTATTGCAGAGATTATCTTCTATAACCAGCCCTAACCAATTCCTATATCTATGGTCTTTTATATTGCAGTAATTATTTTCCTAACATATATGATTCCTTAATATTAGCCTTAATGCTCTATGTTACCGCCACGCATTCTTTCCTTTTATCTTGCAAAGCCAGCTGTTTATGACATTTTCTGATCTAGCTAGTCCCTGTTTTTTTTTAATTCCTCCAATGAAACCGATTCACTTTTCAAAGTTTGAAATTTGTCTTAATTAACCCGATAAATCCTTGAAACATTAAATCGGGTCCCTCGAATCAGACCTGCAAACTCAGGTCAGGAGCCTTCTCGAGGCAGGATTCTTTGCTTTTCCACTTGATGTTCAAACGGGAATATCCTGAGCTTATGGTATCGAAATCAAGCAATTCAAAAGCCCAAATTCATCAGCACGTACAGGACTATAACTCTCATTAAGGATTAAATGTTCAATAAAATCATTTTGAAGAACAGAATTGCAAAAACTCTAGTTGGAATCCTTCTCGCGGCAGGATTTTCTGCTTTCACATTAGATATTCAAACGGGGAATATCTTGGGCTTCTAATATCGAAATCAGGAGATTAAAAAACCTAAATTCATCTACGCATATAGTTCTACAACTTTCATGAAAGATTCAAAGTGAGATAAATTCATTTTGAAGTACAAAATCTGACCGCAATCTGGTTGGTTAAAAGAATCTCCTGATCTGATTCGAAAATTGACAATACCGAGCATTTCAATCTAACTGAGAGTCTAACATAAGAATGGTGAGCTTTAGGACCCATTAAAGGTGTAGGTCAATTCTTTAACATGTCATGAATGATGGAATATAGCTGGGATGGTCAAATATTGCACAAAACCAAGTCAGAATCAAAAACTAAGTTGGAATAAAAAATTGCGACAATAGCAAAATCAGTTTTTTAGTACAAATTCTGGGGGATTTATCTAACCTTAAAGACCAGATAAAGAATGAACGTATTTAGCATTATGAAGAATCCTAATCAGTCTAAGAAACCTAATGATTTTGGCAGCAAATGAGGAGGATAAACTGGGCACAAAACAACTCAAATAGGGTTCGAAAAAGATTTCGTTCTTCTCCACTTTTGTCAATTCCTCAACAATCATGAACTAAACTCCTATTTTAGTTCAAAAGAGGTATACACCGTCTCTAACATGTGTGGTCCAAAAATGAATAACAAGATATATTTTGATTAATTTTATGAATTTTAAAATTAATAATTATATAAACTTTTAATTATTTTAATTATGAGAAAACTCAAACTGAACATTAAAAAATAAATCTAAAACTTAATAAATTAAGCTACCTGCCCACTGACTCTTGCTCTTAGATATAGCGGCAGGCAACCCAACATAACCAACTAACCAACCTAAGTACCTAACCTCTTCATTAAAAAATGTCAAGAATCCCCCGCAAAATCATTCACGACATTTTGCTTCAACTTCCGGTGAAATCCCTCTTCCGTTTCCGATCTCTATCAAAGCCAATTTGTTCCTTAATCGACGGCCAGGATTTCATCAATCTCCATCTAAACCATTCAATCACTGCCAAATCTAATCACAGTATCATCCTCAAAGAGTGGGATGTTTTCGCTGTTGATTTTGATGCTTTATCTGATGCGGTGGAGGTTAAACATAACCCCCTTTATTCCGGTGGTGGAACGGAGGTTATTGGTTCGGTTAATGGGTTGGTGGTTTTGAGACGTTCTGAGACAAATATTGTTGTGTATAATTTGACTACAAGGGAGTGTAAGAAATGTTATGTGGCGGAACTGAGACTCCATGGCGGGATTTGACAACTGGGTATGTTTATTATGGGTTTGGTTATGATTCTTATGGTGATGATTACAAAGTGGTGAGAATGGCACAGTTCGTTAATGAAGATGGCGGCGGCGGCGGTGGTTTCGGTTGCGAGTATGAAGTTAAGGTTTATAGTTTAAAAGAATGACAAGTGGAAGAAGATTGAGGGTTTGCCGATTCGGCTGAGGTTATTAAGCAAGCCCTTTTTTCATATTTTGAATAGGAGAGGGTATGGTGTTTTTGCAGGTCACGCTTTGCATTGGATTGTCCCGCAAAGGCGTGAACTTGGTATTAGAGATTGTGTTCTTGGTTTTGATATTAGGGATGATAAGTTTTTCGAATTTCCGAAGCCGGATTGTGAGAACAAAGGTATGAACTTTCAGGTTGATGTTGGGATTCTAGAGTGGAATTTGTGTGTAATGTGTAATTATGAGCATGTTTGTGTTGATGTGTGGGTTATGAAAGAATATGGTGTGAAGGAATCTTGGTGTAAGATGTTTTCGGTTCAAGGGAGTAAGTGGATTAGTGCTTTTATGTTTTTGAGACCTTCGGTTTATTCGAAAGATGGTGATAAGGTGTTATTGGAAGTGAATGGTGAGAAGCTATTGTGGTATGATTGGAAAAATAAGCATGCTAAGGTTGTAAGGGTTCGCGGCGGACCGAGCTCGTTTGGTTCTGAGATGTATGTGGAAAGCCTTATCAGGATTAATGATGGTGATCGAATTGGCTGGAAGAAGCAACAAGAGCTAGATGAGGAGGAGGAGGAGAGGAAGACAGATAGGAATAAGAGGTAAAATAGAGTGAATTTGTTGTGATTGATTCTCTTGAAGCCATTTAATTATACGGATGATAATGAAATGGAACTCCAAGTAATGTTGATAGGAAGAGTCGTTTTTATCTCTTTTTAAGCTATAGCATGTTACCAACTTATGCTATTTGTTGCTGGGACCTTAATTTTGAATTTTGGTGTCAAGTCAATGAGAAGTCGGTCTACATTTTCAATTTGGGGGGCAAGTCAATGAGAAGTCTTCTTTTTCAATTGGGATGACAAGTCAACGTACAAGTCAATCTAACAGCTTATGATTGGTGAAAGATTGATTACTTATATACCTTGTGGTCATTTGCTTATTTTGATTTAGTACACCTTATGTCAGTTGTTTCTCTCAGGGATGATTTCCTGTCTGTGGGGTTCAAACTGAAGTTGTAAGACCAATAGAGAAAAAGGATACAGGACAATGGCCAAAATGGAAGAAGGTAAGCTTTTTGTGCGGCACACTTTAACTAATGTTTTGATTCTGTCGTCTGGTTTAAACTTTGTAAAGATCAAGGCAAATTGATTTAAGTTTTCAGGTTTCAGAGGACTAATAGCTGCTTCCATTTTCCCAGATATTCATGCTTCTCTTATTCTATTCCCCCCTGAGCATGATACTGGAGTTATGATACATACCAGTTTGAAGACAGAGAATGGAGAGAAGAATCCTTCATGCTGAACATACTGTGCCTTCTGTAGAAAGTACCATACAATGTTAGGCCTTCTGTAGAAAGTACCATACAATGTTAGATTTGTTTTTAGGACATGTTGTGATCAGAATAATCAGATACTTGATGGCTCAACAGTGCAAGAAAACTTTGGAAATCATGTATAGTTTTCCTAGACACAGAAGCTAGTCCGTCTACTTTTCAAAGTTGTAGGAAGCTTGTTTTTAGGCTTGTTCCGGGTAATTTTTATTTTTCAAGAAAAATTGTTTTTTTTTATTAAATGTGGTCTTACAAAAATACAAAAAATATATATAATAAATAAAAAAAACATTATATATATTATTTTATTTTTCTGCATGTTTTTTGGATTTAATAATTAATTTATCAAATTCACAAGAATTTAACCACTATTCCATTAATCACCAAAAATTTTAATTCATGAGAATTAATAATCAATATTCTAGTATAAATAATGAACTTACAAATTATGCTGGTATTTAAATATCAAGAGTTGACCAGAAAATTCTCAAAGTTATTTTAAATATTCATCAATTTTAATTGGAAGTATTTTTTGCCATAACTCTGAAAGACTTGTACTCAGGCATTTTGTGAAAGAGAGTGTAATAAGGGGAGTTATTGTTTAGTACCTTACTTGGCATTCGGTTGATGAGGAAAGTGGCAGACTGGAATGCATATTGCCAAAACTGTAATGGTAATGAGGCGTGAGATAGTAAAGCCAAACCAGTTTCCACAACATGCATGTGCTTCCTTTCTACTCTCCCATTCTGAGATGAAGTATAAGAGCAAGAGAACCGATGCAGGATGCCAGATTGTTGAAGAAAGTTCATAAAGGATCGATATTCCCCACCATTGTCAGATTGTAGACATTTTATTTTTGCATCAAACTGATTTTCTACAAGAAGTTTGAACTGTTTGAAGACTGGGAGGGCTTGATCCTTGGTTTGCAGAGGATAGAACCATGTATAACGTGAATAGTCATCAAGAAAGAGGATGAAGTATTTTGCACCTGACGTAGACTTGACCATGGCAGGTCCCCAGATATCAGTATGAATGAGTTCCAAAGGTTTGGAAGCACGGGAAGTTGAAAGATGAGTAGACAACCGGTGACTTTTAGCCATTTGACAAGAAGAACAAACAGTGGAGCAAACAACAGCTTTATTCCTTTCATAAGAAACATTACAACTCTGCATTATTTGAACTACAATGTCAGTGGCAGCATGGCTTAGTCGGTGATGCCAAAGTTCCACTTTATTATGAACAGGACTGAGTCTATGGGAATGAAAAGTAGAAGGATTATGAACTCCAACGTACGCCACTTTCTTGTTTCTGTGCAGCACTGGAAACTTATAAAGCCCATTCTCAAGTCTGCCTTGCACTAGCACCTTCTTTGTATGCAAGTCCTTCACAACGAAACTATTAGACCGAAACTCAATTAAGGCATTATTGTCTGAGCAGAATTTAGCAACACTGATCAGATTGGCTGAGATAAAAGGAATATGAAATACTTTTCTAAGCTGAAAAGAATGTGAATTAGAGACTAGCCGGTGAGAACCAGTGTTGGAAATGGATAGATGCTTACCATTACCAACTGTGACTCTCTCTGTGCCTGTGTAAGGTGCAGAATTGTTGAAGTTCCCTTCATTTTGAGTCAGATGATGACTTGCTCCAGAGTCAAGATACCAATCATCACCTGTAGGATTATGAGAAGATGCAACCATAGTAGGTATTGTGTTTTGATTTCTAATAAAGGAAGTACCATTGTTTTGTGAGTTTTGATATGAGATATCAAACCGATGGTAACAAACATGAACAGTATGACCAAACTTGCCACATAATTGACATTGTGGCTTTTCAGAGTTGGTTGAATTGTGTCTCCCATTGTAACTATTCCTACCCCCATGACTACGACCTCTGTAGGTGTAGTTGCTGGTATTTGAGATATGGCTTTGTCCTCGGCTACCATTGTATTTTCTTCCACCACCTCTGTTATTAGAGGAAGAAGCATAACAAGCAGACATAGAGGAGACGTGATCAATTGAGCTTTGTTGCTCAAGACGATGCTCATATGCTAGTAGCATACTATGAACTGCTTCAATAGAGATCTTGTCATCTCGAATGTTAATGGCAGTAACTACTGCATTATAGTCAGAACCAAGGCCTCCAAGAAGATTCATTACCTGATCTTGTTCTGAAATAGGTTCTCCAATGGTTGCTAGATTGCCTGCAGCGCCTTTAACCTTCATGATGTAATCTATCATGGATAGAGATCCTTTCTTCGTGGATTGTAATTCAAGCCTGAGTTGCATGATTCTGGCTTTTGAGGAAGACGAAAAGGTTTTCTCCAAAGCATTCCATGCAGTGTGAGACGTATTGTAGCCAATGATCTGTGCCATGATAGCTAGCGTGAGAGATGAGTATATCCAGCTAAGAATCGTGCGATCTTGTCTTCTCCAAACGACAAATGATGGATTAATTACTCCTGGACTTAACTCCTTCTCTGGACAGATGGTTGTGCCATCTATGAAATCCTCAAATCCATTGGAAAAGACAACATTGTCAATCTGAGACCTCCATAAGACATAATTCGATCAATCAAGTTTCACAGGCAGTGTATGATTGAGCATCTGATGAGTGGGGATGGACGCCATTGTTGTGCTTTGTCCAGAGCCAACCGGACCAGAGGTAGATGAAGATTGATGAAATGCAGAAGCCATGGCTAACAAGAGGAGGCTCTGATACCAAGATAGAATTTGAGAATATTAATCTATGTTTCTCTGTATTGTTAAGAGCAGAGATAACCATATATATATATATGTGTGTGTGTGTGCGCGCGCGCGCGCTAGCTGTTACAAGAAGACGACTTAACTGTCAGCACAGCTGGCTTAACTAACATAACTGCCTAACTAACTTTCTGGTATAACTAACTTTCTGTTATGTGTAACTAACTGTAACTAACTTGCTATTTACGTAACAGACTCTTCCTCTTCCATCGTTGGTTTATCACTTGGTTTATCAATTATTGTTTTAATGTGTGTGTGTATGAGTTCGTACCTTAACAACTTTTGAACACTATCAACATGTATGGCTACTTCATACATGTATATTGAGGAAATAGGTCTTTGACCTTGTAAAAAAAGTATTAGAAAACATTGAAATTAGATTTCATAGATATGAGATCCTAAATAATCTTACCACTGATAAGCTAGTTTTTGTGGTTGAAACTTCAATATGCTATTGCATGTGGACGTAAATTTTTTGTTTGATTCTAGGGCTATATATGATTTTGAAAGCCAGTGTGTTTAACTCGTTGAAAATGTTCCAAAATTTTCAAAAATATGTTTTGAAAACTAGAAAACTCTTTCATTAATTAATTAAATTTATTTTCATGAAGATGTGTTTTGCTACATTTGATGAAAGTAAAATATTTATTCCATGCTCTTTCTTATTCTCAGGAATGTTGAGATGTGAGTGAATGAGTCTATTTGCATATTTTATATGAAAATTTAACTAAATATTAACTAAATATTAATATGATTTTTAGAGTTGATTGAAATCCAGAATTATATTCTTGGAGTTGCCTATTTGCAGGGATATTTTCCCAGTTAATCATAAATTATTCTAACAATTGGTTTCACTTTATCGTTTAAATCTCTCTGTTTCAAAATGATATGTTCAAAAATCAGAAATTAAACCCTCTTAAAACATTGAAAGTCACAGCACTTTCTGGTTTTCCATTCCCTTTTTCAAAGGTAATGTATTGGTTTGCACTTTTTTATTTTGCAGGAAGAGTGTCAGGATTTGCATCAGAGAGTGAAAGATGGCCTGCTTAGAAGGCCTACTGTTGTATGTTTTTCAATTGTTAAGTAATTCAATTTTTCAAAACATCATTTTTTTTAGCAAGAGGAGTAGAGTATTATTGAAAACTTTGCCACAGTAGATTAGCTTCTACGACTGTGCCAAGTGCCATAGTCAACTGAATTCTGCCAATGGAATGGATTAATGGAGTTGTGATAGCATCGATACTTAGAATTTATGCATGTTCTTCTCATAAGCAACTTTGTTGCCATGAAGAAAGTTTCATTAGATACTTCTACTTCTGTTTTCCTCTAATTTCTCACTTTTGATGAGGACCACCTACTAATCTCCCTTGTACATGATTTTCTTCTCTTAATCAAAATTTGTCAAAATGCATACACTTGGCATAAAGTTTATTAGCCTGTAAATGCATATCTACTATACGATCATTAACTAAAATATGTCT